>TARA_R110002096_G_scaffold123870_3_pt1 | contig 95723 bp, 77 predicted proteins | sample TARA_R110002096 | Tara Oceans TARA_R110002096 (sample SAMEA4397295) | marine metagenome | biome: Polar Biome; feature: [DCM] deep chlorophyll maximum layer (ENVO:01000326); material: water (ENVO:00002006), including particulate matter (ENVO:01000060) such as... | depth 35 m
TGACGGACACCGTACTCCCAACAGACACCGTACTCCCAAGAAGCACCTAACGCATGATCCGCCAAGCCCCGCCGACCTTGCCGAGCATCATCGGATAGAGGAAACGGCCTTCCTCACCCTGCGGAACCTCGCGGACGACGGGCTTCCAATCCGGACCCACGCACTCGATCAAGCGGTCGTCGGCACACAGCCGGAAGGACCACTCATCGTCCGCGGGCGTCTCGAACAGCCAATTGCGCTTGTGCTTGCCCTCGGCGACCAAATGCTTCAACGCCGCGACGCGCTTGGCGCGATCGAGGCCGTAGGCGCGACAGACCTCGCGGAAGCGTTCCTTGGACAGGGCCAGGATCGGGTCGACGTTGCCGCCTTCGAGGTGCTTGATGACCTCGGCCACGAAGCCCTTCGCGCCGGCCAGCGTGTCCGCATCGAGCTTCAGCTTGTCGCTGGTCTGCCAGTGCAGCGGGCCATAGGCCTTCCCGAGGTTCTGGTCCCCGCGGACCCAGCGAGGGTAGGGGCGCGGCTCGCGGCGAACGTTCTCGAACTGGGGGTGTGCGTCCCAACCGATCGAGATCAGGGCCTCGCCCTCGTCCTGGCCCGGGATCGAACCGATCGCGTACTGCACGAGGCGCGCGGAGACGGTGGTCGTCGGTTTGGCGGGAAGCCCTTCGACGTCGAAGTTGATGTGGCGTTCGGTCCAGCGCTTCGCACCCGACACGTCGTCGAGATCAGGATCCGGGAACTCCTCGGCGTCGGGATCCGGCTTGGGCTCGTCCTGGACGTCCGCGAACTCCGCGGTGGCGGGATCCATGGGCGGGCGTGCTCCCCACGCGGCCGATTCTTGCGCGCTGGCTTCCAGGCTGGTCGCCGGCGCGTCACCGGGATTGATCAGGACGGCGATCTCGTTCACGCCGTCGATCAGGAACTCCTGCACGGGGATCGCGGCCTTGCGGCTTGCACCCAGTCCACAGAGTCCGACGGGGACGCCGTTCAGGTAGAGCTCGGCGACGCAGTCGTGGACCTCGCATTCGAGGATCACGGCCTTGTCCAGGATGTCCAGTCGGTTCACGTTGACCTTGGGTTCAGCTGTTGTCGGCGAGGGCGGCCTCGCGGTCCTTGCGTGCCTGGGCCTCGACCTCGGCCACGCGTTTCTCGGTCTTCACGGCGTCGGCGAGCGAGCGCTGGCCGATGTCGGTCCGCTCTTCGCTGGCCTCGTGGATCTCCTTGGGATCGGAGGCGCTCGGCCACTTGCGCGTCTTCGTCAACGTGCGCTCCTTGGCGAACGTGTGACTCGTCTCCCACTCGCCGACGAGCTTGAGCTTGAAGGTGACGCCGGCCTTGATGCCCTCGAACTTGAAGGCGCCTTCGATGTGCGGTCCGTCCTCGTGCGAGATGTAGCCCCTGCCCGCGAAGCCCATCGCGGACTCGATCGTGCCGGAGCCCTTGCACCAGTCCGCGCTGCCGACGACGACCATCAGTTCGGCGCCACAGCCGACGCTGCCCACGGGTCCCAACGCGATCTCCTTGCCGTTGGCCGCGGCGTCGGAGTCGGGGTGCAACGTCTTGTAGTAGCCCTCGAAACCGATCGAGCCCTTGATGGAGATCTCGGCGCCGACCTTGAACTCGAGCAGACCGACCTCCATCCAGACGCCGGCGAACAGCCCGATCTTGACCGTGACCAGGTTGACGCTGACCGCGGCGCGCCGGTACAGCCAGATCTCGTTGTCCCAGTGTTCCTTGTAGCGGTGTTCGTAGTCGAACGTGCCCGTCACGAAGTCGGCCGCGAAGGTGACCTTCCAACCGAAGGAGGGGATGATGTTCGAGACCCGGCCGATCGCGTTGGCCGTCTTCTGCGAGAGCAGCAGGACGGTTCCGAGCGCGTCCTGAATGTCGTCCGTCGTCTTGTCCTTGGTGTCGTTGCGCTTGAACTCGATCTGGATCGGAGTGTTCTGGTTGGCGTTGACGAGCGGGATGTCCTTGAGCGTCAGATCGGCCGGCGCACCGTTCTTCGGCGCTTCGTCCTTGGGCTTCTCCTGCGTGACCGTGTTCGATTCGGACTCGGCGCTCGAGCTCCAAGCGGGGTCGGTCGTCAGCTGGAAGGCGAAGGAGTCCGAGGGCCAGATCTCGATGTCCTGGACGAGCGCCTCGTCACCTTCCAGGGCCTCGGGGTCCGGCTTGCCACAGGTCGTGGCGCGGACCTGGACCGTGCGCGGCTTGCGTTTGGAGGAGAACGAGGACTTGAGCAGCGCATAGAAGCGCTGGATACGCAGGACCTCCTTCAGATCCGCCAGCTTGTCGTACTGGGGGAACTGCTGGGCCTGGCTGACCTTGAACTCGGCCGCCTCACCACCGACGGCTTCCTGGATCGTCGCGGTCGAGAACCAACCCTGGTCCTGGACGAGGATGTGCGGGTGCTTGCCCTTGCAGACGTTGTTCGCCGGGGGAGGATCCTCGCCGCAGTACGCGCTCTTCTGGGACGCGCCATGGCCCTCGGGCTTCATGTCCGAATCGACCTCGACCTGGATCGTCGGCATGGTGCCGTACTTCGCGTCGTCGGACTTGCCCTCCTCGTAATCGGGCCAGTCCTTCCACCAGTCCTCATGGCCGCCGGAGAGAATCTTGATCGGCGTGGCGCCCGAGGCCAGCGAGTTGCGCGCCAGGACCGCCGGACCCTCGATCGATTCGATCTCTTGAACGGCGACGTTCATCTCTTCGCCCTTGGCACGCAGTGCCTGCTTCTTCTCGACCTCGATCCGGCGTAGGCGCATTCCTTCGCTGCCGGCCTTGTCGGCCCACGCGTTGCGCGCGGCTTTGAACTTGGCTTCCTTCTTCTGGCTGTCTTCGACTGCCTTCTGGTGGAGGCCTTCCTTGTCCTTGCCGGCTTTCTTCTTGAGGTCGTGGAAGAAGCCGGTCTTGCCGGCCGGGTACTTCGCGTTGTGCTTGTCGAGGTCTTCCTTGCGCTCCAACTCGCGACGGCGCGCGGCCTCGAGATCCAGGCGGGCGCGGTCACGCTTGGTGGCGAGACTCTTGAGCTCCCCGCCGTACTTGAGGAGGTTCTCCTTGGAGTCCTCGTGCTCCTTGTGCAGGTCGTCCCACTCCTTCTCGAGCTCCTGGAAGCGCGTTCGGGCGCCCTCGCTCTTGGCCCGGGCCTTCTCCCAAGCGTCCTGGAACTCCTCGGGCACCTGCTTGTAGATCTCGAAGACCCGCTCGCCGGTGGGGGGCTCCCACGCCTCGAGCTTGGTCGCGAGGGTCCGCTGCTTCAGCAGGACCAACAACTCGTCCTGGGCGACCTCGCGCTTCTGGTTCAGGTCGCTGGCCCTGCCGCGGTCCCACATGCCCGTACCGATCGTGGCGTCGTACTCGGCCTGGATCTTGACCAGCTCCTGCTGCTTCTTGCGGACGTCCATGTCCAGCTGGTTCTGATCGACCGGCTCGTCCTCGACGGGCGCCTTCGCTGCGGACGGCCACTTGGACGTGATCTTCAGCTTGTGGAGGTAGCAGGAGTTGGGCGTCTCCTTCTCCTGCTCGTCGGGACAGTCCGCGGAAGCCTCTTTCGAAGGACTCGCCCCCGCGAACTCCTGGTCGCCGTTGCCCGCTTCGAGCTTGTCGGACTTCTTGGTTCCGGTCGGCATGTCAGGAGCCCTGTTGTTGGAGGGTGATCACCGCGCGCTCGCGCAGCAGCTGGGCCTTGACGCGACCGCGCCAGTCCGGGTGTCGCAGGATCGTCTTGGCCCACGGGTAGGCGGAGTCGTTGTCGAACGACGGACCGAGGAGGCACGAGACCTCGACGTACTTGACCACGTCGGCTTCGATCGAGATGCCGTAGTCCTCGGCCTTGACGCGTTCCTGGACGACGTACTCCCCGAGGGCGGCATCGTCCATGGCCGCGACGTCCTCGGTCCAGTGGCGACGCAGGTGCGCGATCAGTCGGGTGACGAAACGCTTGCGCTTCGCTTCGAGCAGGATCGTCTGTTGTTCGGGACGGATCTTCAGCATCTCAGTCGTGGGCCCCGATCGAATGGGTGGAGAGTTGGACGCCGGTTCCGTTCTTGCGAGCCGCGTGGATGGAGATTCCGTCCTCGGCTTCCATCCAATAGGACTCGAGCGCACCGAAGACCGTTTGGGCTTCTTCGGCGTTGCAGCTGGGCAGGTAGTCGCGGAAGACCCGCGGGTCGTAGTAGCGGAAGAACACGAACTCGTCGTCTGGACTGCGCACCCGCAAGAACGTGCGCAGGTGTCGGCGCACCGACTTCAGGTCGATCTCGGCGCGCACGAAGATGCACCAGCCCCGGCCCCAGCCGCGCTCGAGCAACCACAGCAGCATGGGGTCGTCGTCCGCATCGAGCTCGACGATGTGCGGCGCGGCCTCAGCGAGCTCGGGCTCGAGCTGTCCGGCGAACAAGCACTCGCTCCGTTCGGGCTTCCATTCGGCGAGGCGACGCGTCAACTCCGGAGCGTTGGCACCGTCGACGACCGCGAACACTTTGAGCTTGGGATTCTTGAACAGGAGGTCGTGGACCGCCTGCACTTCATCGGCCTTGGGCATCTCAGCACTCCTTGGCGAACGGTTCCGCGTTCTTGGCGGCATCCTTGAGCGTTTGGGCTTGCGCGGCGGCCGCGATGGCGCTGGCCGTGCCTGCTCCGGAACCCGTCGCTGCCGCACTGGGGGCCGCAACCTTGGCGGCCTGTGCGGTCGACGTGCCCCTGGCGGCTTGGCGCACCTCTTTGGGCACGTCCGGTGCATCGGGCGGGGCGGGCGCTTTGGGGCTGGCCCCCGATCCGGAGCCCGCTGCGCCTCCGCTGTTGATCTTGACCATGGGACCGGTGATGTCGACGCCCGCGGGGCCGATCGTGATGAACCCGCCCCCCGCTTTCAGGGTGAGCTGCACCCCGGCTTCGATGACCACGTTCATCCCGGCCTTGATGTGGGCTCCCATGCCCGCATCCACCGCGTAGTTCATCCCGGCCGTGTTGTGGACGTTCATTCCACTTTCCAGCGAGGTGTCCATGCCGACGCTCATGTTCAGGTCGCCGCCGACGGTCAGGTTGTCGTCGCTGCCGAGCGTGATCTTGCGGTCCACGCCGAGCTGCAGGCTCTGCGAACCGCCGATCTGGGCGTTCTGGTCGCCCCCGATCGTCAGGTTCTGGTTGGCGCCGAACTGTTCGAAGTGATCGCCTCCGACCGTCAGGTGCTTCTCGCCCTGGACCTCTTCCTTCTGGTCGCCTTGAACCGAAAGGTGGCGATCGTGACCGACCGACTCCATGGAGTTGTTCTTGATCCGCGAGTCGAGGTTCCTCTCGGCGTGCAGGAAGATCTGTTCGCTGCCCTTCTTGTCCTCGAACCGGAACTCGTTGTAGTTGTCGGCGCCGGCGTCCTTGCTGGAGCGCGACTTCAGCCCGGTTTGCGTCTTGTTCGTGGGCAGTTCGTACGTGGGCATCGTCTCGGCGTTGTAGAGCGCGCCCGTGACGATGGGGCGGTCGGGATCGCCGTCGAGGAAGACGACGATGACCTCTTGGTTGATCCGCGGCAGCGCCTGGAACCCCCACGTCTTGCCCGCGGTCGCCTGGGCGACGCGCACCCAGCACGAGCTCTTCTCATCGCGCTGACCCTCGCGGTCCCAGTGGAACTGCACTTTGATCCGACCGTACTTGTCGGTGTGGATCTCCTCGCCGGCGGGACCCGTGACCATCGCGGTCTGCGGACCCTGAATACGCGGGCGGGGCGTCCGCAGCTTGGGGCGCACCACGATCTTCGCCGGAGCGCACGCGAAGGAGTTCTCGTAGGAATTCCCTGCGCCGCGTTGCGTGTAGGACCCGTCGTGCGCGTGGTGCTGAACCGAGGTCAGCACGTACTCCTTGCCCTCCTCGGAGGGGTACGCATGTCGACTCAGCGTGAACTTCGCGCCCGGCGTGAACGTGTCGACGCCGCTGGCCCCGTGGACGATGTCGTAGAACGCCTCCTCGGCCTCCATGCGCGACTTCGTCTTGTCGTCCGCGTGGGCGGCGTCGGCGTACTTGCCGGGGTACTCGAAGCGTTCGTAATCGTCCGTCCCGGGCTGATCGATGACCGTCGGGCTCTCGGCGAAGAGGCTGGTCAACGGGGTCTCGAAGTTGAAATCGAGGTGACTCCACTTGCCGCTGATGAACTCGAACTGGTGCTCCCAGAGGTGGATGTGGTCCACCGCGAGCGTGCCTTCGTCGTAGGGCACTTCGGCAGGATCCGACTCGCAGTAGCCGACATCGCTGTCCGCCATGACCAGGACCTGTTTCGTGTCCTCGTGGCGGAAGTAGTAGTAGATGCCCTCGTCCTCCATCAGGCGCGAGACGAACGCGAAGTCCGTCTCGTCGTACTGCACGCAGTACTCGAGCGCGGGGTGCGTACCCGTGACACCGGTCGTCTCGAACGCATCGAAGCCCGCGTCGGCGAAGACCTGTTCGATGATCTCGATGACGGACTTCTCCTGGAAGATCCGACAGTTGGACTTCTTCGACAGGAACCACAGCCACGGAACGACCGTTGCGCGATAACGCCTCAGACCGCTCCCGCCGTCGACCGGACCGATCGAGAACCGGTTGATGTAACCGCCGAACGAACGGGTCTCCCCGTCCGCGTGCGTCATGCCGAACTGCACCGGCTTGCCGACGATGCTCTTGGCTTCGAGGTCACCTTGCACGGAGAGCAGGTCCAGGTGGAACTCGTAGAGCTGCGAGAACCCCTCTTCACCGGAGAAGGATTCCAACAAGAGCGCATCGGTGCCCAGGGGCGTTTCGATGGCGAGGTAACGACCGTCCTGAGTGATCGACATGGCTGCGGCTCATGGTAAGCGGGGCGCGGGGATCTTGCGCGGTGAAAGTCCCGTGGCGGTCCCGTGGTTCCGCCTCGGTGTCGAGGGCTCGCATTCGGCCTGTTGGACCCATTCGACGCGACGTACGCACGGCGGGTCGCTCGAAGCGTGGATTGCGCGAACGGGGGCCGTGAGGCAAGGTGTCGATCACCTAGCTCGGTCTTGCGGCCGAGGTCTTCGCACCGACTTCAAGACCATGACCACGTTCCAAGAACTCTGGCACAACCACCCCGGTCGGAAGATGGTGTGCGACGAGGCGGTCTTCCAGAATCAATGCGCGATGCGCATGGGAGATGCGTTGGCGAAGAGTCGCGTCGTGATCCCGATGCAGGGCCTGCGGACCTGCGTGGGCTACAACAAGAAGCGCTTCGAGAAGCACCAACCCGGGCACATTCGTTCGGCCCATCAACTGGCCGAACTGCTCAAGACGCGCCCCAAACTGCTGGGCGCCGCGACGCACTTGCATGTCTTGAAAGGGACGATCGCGGACAACCTGAGCCAGGTCTCGAAGATGAAGGGCGTGCTCTTCATCATGAACGGCTGGGGGTCGACCGACCATATCGACGTTTGGAGCGGGTCCGCGCTGAAGGGCGGCGACAGCAGCTACTTCGACAAGGGCAGCGAGACGTGGGTGTGGGATCTCTCCTGACCCGCTCGGCGAGGCCTTGACCGCGGTGTCATGACGCGGTGGTTCGTGCCGCGCCCCTCGACGCGCGAACGGCTACGCGATGGTCCCAAAGGCCAGGAAACGCCGGACATCGAGCCGGATCCTGGCGAACGGCGAGGGGTCGGCGTCCGGCAGTACAGCGCTGCCACGCGGGCGAGCGCTGCCCTGAAGCCGACCCAGGCTTGGAGCGGGTGACGCATTCGCCCGCAGTCCGAACCAGGATCAGTTCGCGCTGACCGCGGCGGTCAGGTGATCGACCAGGTCCATCTTGGTCAACACGCCGACGACGCGATCGTTGCCTTCGACGACGACGCCGACGTACTGCTTCGCGAACAGATCCAGCAACTTGCCCGCGTCGTCGTGCACGTGCACGGTCTCGACGTGGCGGAACATGACCTCGGCGACCTTGGACTCGAGCGTCGTCTTGCCGTCGACGATCTTCGAGAGCATGTCGTGCTCGGTGACGATGCCGATCAGTTGACCGTCGCTGACGACGGGCAGTTGCGACACGCCGGACTCCTTCATCTGCTCGACGGCCTGGCGCACGGTGTGCCCACCCTCGGCGACCAGCGTCTCGCGGCGCGGCAGACGGCGCAGGAGCTCGCCGATCGAGGCGGCCTCCCAGCTCTTCTCGGTGAAGCCGTTCTCACGCATCCACAGATCGTCCATGAACTTGGTCATGTAGTTGCGGACCGAGTCCGGCAGGACGACGACGAACTTCTTGCCCGGGCCGACGCGCTTGGCGACCTCGACCGCGGCCCACATGGCCGTTCCGGAGGAACCGCCGCACAGGAGACCTTCCTGGCGGATCAACTTGCGCGCCATCAGGAACGACGGGTGGTCCTCGGTACGCACCCATTCGTCGATCAGGCTGCGATCCAGGACGTCCGGGATGAAGTCGTAGCCGATGCCCTCGACCTTGTAGGAGCCGACGGTGCCCGGGCCAGCGAGGATCGAGCCGACCGGATCGACGCCGACGATCTTGACGTTCGGCGCGTCCTTCTTGAGGCGTTTGGCGATGCCGCTGATCGTGCCGCCGGTGCCGGCGCCGGCCACGAGGTAGTCGAACTTGCCGCCGTCGGTCTGCTCGAGGATCTCCTCGGCCGTGCCGTAGTAGTGCGCGTCCGGGTTGTTGACGTTGGAGTACTGATCCAGGATGTGCGAGTTCGGCAGGATCGACTGCAGGTGGTTCGCAACGCCGATGTGACTCTCGGGCGCGTCGAAAGCGGCCTCGGTGGGCGTGCGGATGATCTCGGCACCCAACGCCTCGAGCACGACCTGCTTCTCGCGGCTCATCTTCTCGGGCATCGTGATGATCATCCGATAGCCTTTCACCGCCGCCGCCAGGGCCATGCCGATGCCCGTGTTGCCGCTGGTGGGCTCGATCAGGGTGTCGCCCGGTTTGATGCGACCCTCCTTCTCGGCCTCCTCGACCATGCGCTTGCCGATGCGGTCCTTGACCGAACCACCCGCGTTGAAGAACTCGCACTTGGCGTAGAACTCACATCCGGTCTCCTGACCAACGTGACGGATGCGGATCATCGGCGTGTTGCCGATGGCTTCGAGGACGGTGTCGAGAGTGGGCACGGTGGAGGTTGGGTCTGGGGGGGATCCGTTCTGGATCGGGACCCGGGGAGTCTAGCCGGGCTGGAATCCCTGGGGGATCCCGAAGGTTCCCCTAGCTTGGATCCCTCACGGTGCTTGCCCGTTTGGGATCCTGGCGAGTCACCGCGCGGGGCCCAGAACCTCGTACGTCCCCGCGTCCGTGAGGCGCACCGTCAGGCGCTGGATGCGCGACGCTTCGGCCCCGGGCTCCAGCTCGCCGCCCGGCACATGGACGCAACCGCCGCTCGACAGGTCATATCTCCAGCGATGCCAGGGACAGGTCATCTCGGTCCCACTCATCGTCCCCTCCCACAGGGGGCCGTCCAGGTGGGGGCAGAACATGGCCGCACAGAGGACTCCGCGGTCCGTCGGATAGAGCGCAAACTCGCCCCAGGGTGTCCGCAGGGGCACCGGTTTGCCGATTTCGAGCTCTTCCGGCCTCACCCCCGTGTCGAACGGGTCCGGTCCGCTCCCGGGGCCTGAGGCGGGGGGTCCACCGGGGTCCGGCGGGGTGGAATCGGGGGTCGGGTCGGTCTGCACGAGGTGGAGGCTACATTCGGCGGCTCCGGAAACGTACTCTCGCGCCGTGGCTCAACGCACTGTAGTCGTCAAGGTGGCTTCGGACCGTCGCGAAGGTCTGCGCGAGAAACTCGGGCAGGGCAACTTCGAGTGGCGTCAGGTTCCGCACGCCGAATTCAGCATCAAAGGGGAAGGGGTCGTCGCGACCCTCTATTCCTCCGGCAAGTTCGTGGTCCAAGGGAGCGATCCGGAGTCGTTCCTGGTGCGCTTCACGGACGAGGAGGCCCCGCGCCCGCCCCGCCCGGTCATCGTGCCCAAGGGCCCGCCCCCGACGGAAACGGCGACCGGGTCCGACGAGGCCGGCAAGGGCGACTACTTCGGCCCGCTGGTCGTCGCGGCCGTCCGGCTCGAGCCGAAGCTCGGAATCGAGCTCCAGGAGATGGGCGTCGACGACAGCAAGAACCTGTCGGACACGCGCGCCCTGCGCCTCGCCGCCTTCGTGCGCGATCGCGTCGAGCACGCCCTCGTGACGCTGTCGCCGCTGGAATACAACGAGCGCTACCCTCAATTCGCCAGCCTGAACCCCCTGCTGGCCGACATGCACGCCGAGGCGATCCGCCAGGTCGCCAAGCCCGGCGAGCTCGTCATCGTCGATCAATTCGCACGCGGCAACATCATGAAGCGGGCCCTGGGCGACCTCGATTGTCGCCTGGACGAGAAGCCGCGGGCCGAGAGCGAGGTCTGCGTGGCCGCCGCATCGATCCTGGCGCGCGCCGAGTTCCTGCTCAATCTGGCCGACCTGTCCGAGCGTTACGGCGTCGACCTGAAGAAGGGTGCCGGCATCCCGACCGACGAAGCCGGGGTCCAGTTCTTGGCGGATCACGGGGCCGACGCGCTCAAGCAGGTCGCCAAACTGCACTTCAAGAACACCGAGAAGGTCTATCAGCGAGCCAGCGGCTGATGCAGATCTTCCTGATCGAAGGCGCGGGCAACAGGTTCGCCGTGGTCGACACGCTGCGCGGCAGCACCCCGTCGGATCCGGGCGCGTTGGCGCGGGAATGGGCCGCGCACCCGCCCCTTCCGGGCTTTCGCCCCGACGGCGTCCTGGTGATGTCGGCCGACCCCGAGGCGCACTTGCGCATGGCCATCTACAACGCGGACGGAAGTCGTCCCGCCGCCTGTGGCAACGGCTTGCGCTGCATCGCCCAGGCCGCCGTGGACCTGGGTCACGTGCAACCTGGCACGTTCACGATCGCCACGGACGCTGGCCTGCGCCAGGTCGAGGTCGACGGCCAGGGCGCGCGCACGGCGCTGGGGCGGGCGCGCATCCTGGGCAGCCAGGTGTTGGGCGTCGAAGGCCGACCTGTCTCGGGCGTCCACGTGGACCTCGGCAACCCGCACCTGGTGCTCTGCCGCGACCTCTGGAGCGACAGCGACGTCGAGCGCATCGGCTTCGGCCTCCAGAACCACCCGATGTTCCCCGGCGGCGTCAACGTCGGCTTCGCCACGCGCACGCCCGAGGGCCTCGTCCTGCGCGTCTTCGAGCGCGGCGTCGGTGAGACGTTGGCCTGCGGCACGGGCGCCTGCGCGGCGGCCGTCGCGCTGACCGACCTGCGTGAGCCCGTTCGCGTCTTCGCTCCCGGTGGCGAGCTCTGCGTGGAACGCCGCGCGAACGGAGAGCTCTGGCTCGCCGGACCCGTCCGCCAGGTCGGACGCTTCGAATCGCCGGCACCCAGCGCCGCCTAGCCGGTATCCATGGTCGATGCGCCTCGGCGCTGCGTGAAGTCATGGGTTTCCTCGTACACATCTTCCTGGCGGTCGGCGTGCTCGTCCTGGGCACGGCGAACGTGCGCATGGGGCCCGTCTGGCCCTGGGCGGCGCCGATCTTCCTGGCGATGCCCTACGTGCTGGTGTTCGCCGCGCGGCGCGCCTCCTTCTCGCGCAGGACCGCGGCGGTGATGGTCGGCGTGCGCCTCGCGACGTTCGCCGGGCCGCTCAGCTATCTCGCACTCGTCTGGACCACGGGTTGGGTCGCTGCCGTGCGGACCTGGACCGGCGCCGAGATGGGCTGGACCAGCTGGCCGGAGCCGGCCGCAGCGCTCGCGTTCGCGCCCTTCTTGGTGCTGCAGACGCTCGCGATCGACGCGGAGGCGCGCGCGATGTCGCCGCCCGGCGCCGGTCGCCGCAAGTGGCGCGCGTTCCAGTGCCGCATGTTCCTCTCGGCGCTCGTGCCCCCCGTGCTCTACTTCGGCGCGGCCATCCTGATCGGGCTCAACGACCTGGTGCGGGCCCACGTCGAGCACGTTCAGCTGATCGGTTTCGCCTTCGTCGCCCTCTTGCTGAGCATTCTGGGCGTTCACCTGCCCACGCTGCTGCGCGGGACGTGGGAGACCGTTCCGTTGCCCGCCGGACGCGAGCGCATGCTGTACGACAGCGTGGCCAAGATGGCCGACTTCACGGCACGCGAGGTGCTCCTGTGGCGCACGGGCAACCTGATGGCCAACGCGGCCATCGTCGGTCTGACGCCGAGCCGGCGCGTCGTGCTGTTGTCCGATTCGCTGCTCGCGAGCCTCGACGAGCGCGCGCTCGCGGCCGTCTACGGTCACGAGATCGCCCACAGCAAGCTGCACCACGTGCCGATCTTCTGCTCGTGGTTCCTGTTCTTCCTGGTCGGCGCGATGGGGGTCGTGGCGACGCTCGACGGCGCTGGACCGTGGACCGAACTCGCCATCGTCGGCGGAGCCCTCTGCACGTGGGGGCTGGCGTTCGGTTGGCTGTCCAGGCGCTGCGAGCTCGAGGCCGATCTGTTCGCCGCCGAACTGCTCAACGATTCGGGCGGCATGGTCTCGGCGCTCGAGACGGTCGGCGGGCGACTGCGCGACGTCGCGGGCTGGCGACACTTCTCGGCCAGCGAGCGCGTCGAATTCCTGGTGCGCGCGACGGCGGATCCCGTGTTCCGCCGCGGATTCAAGCGGCGCATGCGGTTCCTGGGGCGCACCGGCATCGTGCTCGGGTCGCTCGCCATCGCGTTCTACTTGGTGATGCTCGCGCGCGCCTGGCCCGCGGACAAGGTGCACACGGACCTGGCGCTGGGGAACTACGCCTCGGCGCTCGAGCGCTCCCGTTCGATCGACGAACTCGATCCGGATGTTGCTTCGTTGATCCAGAACGCTGCGACGGTCGAGGACGGCGCGTCGCTCGATGTTCTCGAGGGCCGCTTCCTCGAGGCCTTCGACGCCGGCGACATGGTTGGTGCCCGCGATTGGGCCGAACTGTTGGTCTATCGAGGCGTTGCGAGCTACGAATCCGTGGCCTTCGAACTTGGCGACGCGATCCGTGAAGGTCGCGAGCCTGAACTCGAGTGGATCGAAGACGCGCCCTAAGAGTCCGTCGGGAGTACCGGGAGTACCGTGTCAGTCACCTTCCTCCCGGTACTCCCGACGGACTCTTGGCGTGAATCAGTACCCGAGGCCGTTCTTGCGCAGGTGCACGCTCGAGTCCCCGTCGCGCACTTGATCGCCGTCGGTGACTTCACCGAAGACGATGACATGGTCGCCCGTCTCGAACTCGCCGGTGACCTTGCAGTCGAGCCACGCGAGGCAATCGGTCAGCACGGTCGATCCAGCCTGCGTCTTGGCGGCCTGCAGCGCGTCGAATGGCGTCTGCCCTTCGGGCGCCGGCTTGAAGAACGGGCTCATCACGCCGCTGGACGGCTTGTCGACGACCGAAACGGCGAAACGACCGCTCGAGCGCATCGCCTCGAGGTGTCCGCGACCCTTGCCGACCGCGATCGAGATCGTCGGCGGTTCGAAGCCGGCCTGCATGACGAAGGACGCCACGAATCCCATCGGTCCGTCCGGACCCTCGGTCGTGGCGACGAACAACCCGCTGGGGATCCGTCCGATCGCGCGGGCCAGGGGAGAGACTTCGTTGGTCGTGGAATCGGTCATGGAGTCGTTGCGTTCTCGTGTGGATCGAGACGTGCAGGTTGGGGTCGTGCCAGCGGAGAGCCAGCGGAGTTCCGGTCGTGCGCCAACGGAGAATCCGTGGTGCGCCGGAGGACGTTGTGCAGGGCGAGCCTGCGAGGGGAGAATCGATTCGTGCCTGGGGCGGGTTCGTCGGCCTCCGTGCGGGGAGTCGATGAACGCCTCCCGAGTCTACCGCCGAGCGCACGAAGTGGGGGCGCAACACGAACACCGATCGGATGGTCCATCTCGATCAGGCGCCGCGAAGATGCATCCACCACGAACGCACATGCGCGCGTTCTCCACACGTGCACGGCGACAACCTTCGTCATGGACGCGTCATGGACGATTCCTCGGCATCGGAGGACACGCTCGCTGAGCTCCCACGATCGGACACATTTGGCAGAAACCCTTGTGCGAGCGAGGCGACCTGACGCACCGGATCCGGTCGCGCTCACGCGCGGGGGAGCGTTCTCCTGGTCACACCGATTTCGCCTTCGGAGCCCGCCTCCTGGACCCGGTTCGAGGCTCCGCATCCACTCTCCGGACGAACCCTCGAAGGGAGCCCCAGAAGGGCCGTTTCGAGCCCGATCTCGCGTCGAAATCGGCGTGAAACTCGCCGGGAGGATCGGCTCCGGTGCAAGCCCAGAAACGACCTCCAAAAAACCGCCCCGGAGACCCCATCCAAGTGCCGGATCGAGTGGACCAGAGGCCGCCTGGGCCCGATACTGTGGGGCCGTATGGCACACGCCCGTCCCATCCACCGCTGGTCCCCCGGCTCGTCGTCCGTCACCGCCCAAAGCGGTGGTTCGACGCTCGTGCCGTTCGCCGAACGGCTCGCCCCGGTCGCCCAGGATCGCGTGTCGAGCGCCGCGGATCTCGTGCGCGAACTGGGCGGTGTGCTGCTCGAGGAATTGATCGAGCGACCGCACGGAACCGACTGGCGAGCGACGCGCCGGCGCTACGACGCCCTGCTCGCTCCGTTGCGGCTGGCCCACGGTTGGCGCGGACCGGTCGCGCGTTTCCTGCACGCGTTCGACGGCGTCCAACACGTGGCGCAGATCGATGGCCTGGCCGCGGATCCCGAGGAATTGCTCGCGGAAGAGGTCGGGCTCTGGCTCGGAGGCGTGGACGAATCGTCGCTGACGGATTCCGCACACGGGGGCGGTTCGCAACCCTGGTCGGGTCGTCCGCTCGGAACCGGGCGACGATTGCCGGATCGAGCCGGTTTGGCGCGGGCCGCCGCCAGAACGCTCGGCGAGGGTGAGACGATCCTCGTTCCGGAAGGCTCCGAGACCGTGGTGGCCGCGTTGATCCAAGCGACGGCGAACGGCGCCTCGCCGACGGCCTTGCTCGGCGAAGGTGGCCCCGAACTGTCCGGTCGCCGCGCTGCACGCGAGCTGGCTCGCGCCGGCGTCCGCGTGCGCATCGTGTACGACGCCGGCTTGCCGTCGCGCGTTTCCGGTGCCGACCGCATCTGGCTCGGCACCGAGGCGATCGGCGCCCAGGGATTCCTCGCGCGCGTCGGCACGCGCACGATCCTGGAAGAGGCGCGACGCCTCGAGGTCCCCTCCAGCGTGCTCGCCACCACCGACAAGCTCGTTCCCGGCGGGGAACTCGCGCTGCCCGCCTGGGGCGAGCGCGACGACTGGCTGCTTTGGGAGGACCCGCCCGAGGGCGTGCGCGTCGAGGCGCAACCCTTCGAATCCGTCCCCAACTCGTCCGTCGACGGCTTCCACTCTGAACGCGGTCCCGAAACGCCTGCTGCCCTCGCGCTGCAGGCTCTGGCGACCGACGACCGGATCCCCCCTCTTGGTTCAACGGCCGGTCCAGCGGGACAGCGGCCCTGATCCACCCGCGCCACTCCAGCGCCCGCTCCCACCGAGCTCCCCCCAGCGACGGCAGGGCCCTTCCTGGCCCCACGCGCTCCGACCATGACCGACACCACAGCTTCGTCCGACGACTTGCCCTCCGCGGGCAACATCACCCAGCGTGACATCACGCTGGAGATGAAAGAGTCGTATCTCACGTACGCCCTCAGCGTCATCCACAGTCGCGCGCTCCCGGACGTGCGCGACGGGTTGAAACCCAGTCAGCGCCGCATCCTGGTCGCGATGGAGGACCTCAACCTCGGCCCTCGCGCGAAGTACCGCAAGTGCGCCAAGGTCGCGGGCGACACGTCGGGCAACTACCACCCGCACGGTGAGTCGGTCATCTACCCGACGCTCGTTCGGATGGCCCAGGACTTCTCGATGCGCTACCCGCTCGTCGACGGTCAGGGCAACTTCGGTTCGATCGACGGCGATCCGCCGGCCGCCATGCGATACACGGAGGCCCGCATGACCGGCGTCGCCACCGAGATGATGGCGGACCTCGAGAAGGAGACGATCGACCTCGAGCCGAACTACGACGAGACGCGCACGCAGCCGACGGTGTTGCCGTCGCGCTTCCCGAACCTGATCTGCAACGGTTCGGAAGGCATCGCGGTCGGGATGGCGACCAGCATGCCGCCGCACAACCTGCGCGAGGTGTGCGCGGGCATGCGCGCGATGCTCGCGGACCCGTCGATCTCGAACCAGGATCTGATGACGCACATCCCCGGTCCCGATTTCCCCACGGGGGGGATCATCATGGGCCGTTCAGGGATCCAGAAGGCGTACACGACGGGTCGCGGCCTTGTGCGCGTGCGCGCGAAGTACCACGTCGAGGAAGAGAAAGGCCGCACCTCGCTGGTCTTCACCGAACTGCCCTATCAGGTGCGCAAAGGTGGTGATTCGAAGGCGTCCGTGATCAATAAGATCGCCGATTCGGTGCGCGATGGGCGCATCACCGGCATCTCGGACATCGTCGATTACTCGTCGCTCAAGCGTGGCACGAACATCCTCGAGATTCGGCTGGTCGTGAAGCTGAAGAAGGGCGAGGACCCGCACGTCGTCGTCAACCAGCTGTTCAAGTACACGCCGCTGCAGACGACGTACAGCATCATCAACCTGGCGATCAGCCGTCGCCAACCGCGCACGTTGACGCTGTACGAGCTGCTCGACAGCTACCTGCAGCACCGCCGCGAGGTCATCCGCCGTCGCACGCGTTTCCTGCTGCGCAAGGCCGAAGAGCGCAAGCACATCGTCGATGGCTTGCTCATCGCGCAAGCGAACATCGATCGGATCATCGAGCTGATCCGCGCATCCGACAACCGCGAGTCCGCCAAGGCCGCGCTGTCCGCCGAGTTCCAGCTGTCGGACCGCCAATCCCAGGCGATCGTCGACATGCGCCTCGGCAGTTTGACGGGCCTCGAGCGCGAGAAGCTGGAAGGCGAGGAGCGCGAGCTCGTCGCGTTGATCACCGACCTCCAGGACATCCTGGCCCGCGAGGAACGCGTCACCGCGATCATCCTCGAGGACCTCGACGAGATGGAGAAGCGTTACGGCGACGCGCGTCGCACCGAGATCTCGAACGAAGAGATCGACATGAACGTCGACATCGGTGACCTGATCACCGAGGACCTGACGGTCGTGACCTTCAGCCGCGACGGCTACATCAAGCGCTTGCCGCTCGACACGTATCGCGCCCAAGGGCGTGGCGGCCGCGGCGTCAAAGGCTCCGACGCGAAGGAAGGCGACGTCCTCAAGTCGCTGTTCGTCACGTCGACGCACGACTACCTCCTGTTCTTCTCGAACATGGGCCAGGTGTTCTGGCGCAAGGCCTACGACATCCCCGAATCCGGGCGTCAGTCGAAGGGCCGTTCGATCAGCAACGTGCTGCAACTGCGCGACGACGAGCGGATCGAGACGATCCTGCGCGTGCCCGAGTTCGACTCGGAGCGCTTCATCGTGTTCGCGACCAAGCGCGGGCTCGTCAAGAAGACGATGCTCGAGGCCTACAGCCGTCCCAAGAAGGGCGGTATTCGCGCCATCCTGCTCGAGGAGGGTGACGAGGTCGTCGCCGTGCGCCTCGGCAAGCCCGGCGACACGGTCATCATGGCGACCCAACTGGGCCGCGCGATGCGCTTCGACGAGACCAGTGCTCGCGCCATGGGTCGCACGACCCGCGGTGTGCGCGGCATCAAGCTGCGCGACGAGGACGAGGTCGTCTCGATGGTCATCGCCGAGGACGGCGCGTTCCTCTTGACCGCGTGCCAGCACGGTTACGGCAAGCGCACGCCGATCGCCGACTACCCGATCAAGGGTCGCGGCGGTCAAGGTGTCATCGACATCCGTACGACCGAACGCAACGGCAAGGTCGTCACCGCGCGCCTGTGCCGCGAGGACGACGACGTCATCTACATCACCGAAGGTGGCATGGTCGTTCGCAACCACGCCTCCGAGATCAGCACGATCGGACGCAACACCCAAGGTGTGCGCCTCGTCAGCCTGAAGGACGGGGACGGCCTGGTCGGCGCCGAGGTCATCGTCGCCGCCGACCTGGAGCGGTTCGTCGAAGAGGAAGGGGCGCCGGTCACGCCGCCGCCCGCGCCCGATGCGGACGAAGCTCCCGCGGACGAGCCTGACGAGCCCGAAGCCGATGGTGGCGACGACGCCGACGAGCCCTCGGACGACTGATCGAACCAACGGAAACCACCATGACCCTTCGTGAACAACTCGATGCGGACGTCAAGCAGGCCATGCGTGACGGGAACGCGCTCAAGCGCGACACCCTGCGCATGGTCCTGGCGGCCGTGAAGAACAAGGCGATCGCCGACGGCGGAGCGGGCCACCAGCTCGACGACGCCGGCGTGCTGTCCGTCCTGGCCGCGAACGTGAAGACGCGGGTCGAGAGCGCGCGTCAGTACGAGGCGGGCGGCCGACCGGAATTGGCCCAGAAAGAAGCGGACGAGATCGAGATCCTCCAGGAGTACCTGCCCAAGCAACTGGGTGAGGACAAGACGCGTGACGTCGTCCAGAACGCCATTGCCGAGAGCGGCGCGACGACGAAAGCCGACATGGGCAAGGTGATGAAGGTCGTCATGGCCTCGCACAAGGGCGAGGTGGACGGCAAGCTCGTCCAGAAGATCGCGGGCGAACTCCTGGGCTGATTCGACAGCCACTGGACGCGCCCGCCTCGCCATGGACGCTGCGCCTCAACAACCCGATCGTTCCGAGGATCCGGGGACGCCATCGAGCGGAGCCGATCTCGTCGGTCGCCACACGCGATTGGGACGCCGCACGGCCCTGATCTCGGTGCTGACGCTGGTCAGCCGCGTTCTGGGTTACGTGCGCGAGATCCTTTCGGCAGCGCTGTTCGGCGACAAGTCGGCCATCTTCGACGCGTTCATCACCGCGTGGCGCGTGCCGAACCTGTTCCGACGCTTCCTCGGGGAAGGCGCGATCTCGACGTCGTTCCAGACGGCGATGACCGAGGTCGAGGGCCGGCACGGCGAGGAGGCCGGCGCGCGCCTCTTCCGCGGCACCGTGCGCGTGCTGATCCTGATCTTGATCGGCGTGTGCCTGGTCACCATGGGGCTGGTCGCGCTGATGCCGGACCGCATGCCGATCACCGGCTGGGCCTGGCTGGGCGCCGACCCCCAGCCCGTGCGGCAGTTGACCCTTCTGTTGATGCCGTTCGTGGTGATGGTGTGCGCCGGCGCCTTGATCGGGGGCGCGCTGCAGGTGCGCGGGCACTTCGCCACGCCCGCGCTCGCACCGGTCGCCCTGAACATCGTGTGGATCGCGTCCTTGGCCGTGCTCGCCGGCACGTTCGGGTGGGGCGTCGCGTCGAACGACCAGGTGACCCACTTGGCGATGGCCGAGCGCTTGGCCCTGGGCGTCCTGATCGCGGGCATGGTTCAGCTGGTCGTGCAGATCCCCGTGCTCTTCCGCTTCGGCCTGGTGCGAATCCAGAGCCCGGCCGCCCAGATCCGCGAGATGCGCATTCCTGCTGCGCCCGGTGCTCCCGGGCCGGGCACCGTGCTGAAGCGGGCGCTGCCCCTGGCCCTGGGCGCAGCGGTCTACCAGATCAACGTCATGGTGGACGGGCTGATGGCCGAGAGCCTCTTGGCCGACGGCGGGCCGACGCTCCACTACTACGCGAACCGCGTGCAGCAGTTCCCGATGGCGCTCGTGGCGATCGCGGCCACCAGCGCGGTCTTCCCGGCCCTGCAGGCGCACGGGCAGAAGGGCGACCTGGGCGCGGTTCGCAGGCTGCACGACACGACCCACAGATCGGTCGCATTCCTGGCGATACCGGCCAGCGTCGGCCTTTTCGTGCTGGCTGGGCCGATCATCTCGGTGTCGTTCGAACGCGGTGCGTTCGGGGCCGAGGGCGTCGTTCGGACCTCGGCGGCCCTGCGCATGCTCGCCCTCGCCATCCTGCCCGCGGGCGCGATGGGCCTGGTCGCGCGCACCTACTACGCCCTGGGCGACTTCAAGACCCCGGTGCGGGTGTCGATGGTGTTGCTCGTGGTGAACGCGGTCCTGAACCTGGTGCTGATCCGCGGGGCAGGCATGGACGTCGACGGCCTGGCACTGGGGACGGCCACGACGAGTTGGCTGGGACTGGTCGCCCTGCTCCCCGGATTGAAGCGCCGGCTTCCCGCGGCCGAACCCGGTCAGTGGAGGTCCTTCGCCCGCACCGCCCTGTGTGCCGCAGTGTGCGGAGGCGTCGCCTGGGGCGTCCTGGGGGTCGCCACACCGTACCTGGGGGCGACGTTCGGACTCCTGGCGGCGATGGCGGGCGGGGGTGCGGCGCACCTCGTTGCAGCGGTCGGGTTGCGCGCCCCGGAGATGTCCGCGCTGCGCCGCCGCCGTTCCAGGTGACTGAACGCGCTCCACGGACCATGCGCGGGACTCCCCGACCGGAGTCCTGGAGTCGCGCTTGCTTTGCCCCCCCGGCGCATGGGAAAACGGGACTCGCCTCACCCGCGTTCTTCCGCTGGCCCCCCCGCGTCCTGACCGATCCGCACGATCGGTGACGGCGTCGCCCACGGAGATCCACCGGGCGGGGTGCGTTCGTGCAGCCCCATCCTTCGTCGGACCGTGGAGACGGTCTCGCTTAAAACAGACCCTCCGGAGGTCTCCTTGAACCCCACCGCGTACCCCACCCCCCTGGCCGAACCCCGCACTGAGACCTTGGACGCGCGCACGCAACTCGAGGCCGTGGATCCGCCGAGCGATCTGCCCGAACCCGACCTGTCCACCAACGGGCACAAGGTCCTGGAGCGTCGTTATCTCAAGAAGGACGGGGAAACCGGAGAGGTGATCGAGACGCCGCGTCAGATGTTCTGGCGCGTCGCCTCGCACGTGGCCAAGGCCGAGCTCACCTATCCGAACGCCGGTGCCGAGCAGGCGCTGACCGTGGCGCGCGACTTCTACCAGCTGATGGCGCTGCGCCTGTTCATGCCGAACAGCCCCTGCCTGATGAACGCGGGGCGCGAGATGGGCATGTTGTCCGCGTGCTTCGTGCTGCCCGTCGAGGACTCGATCGACGGCATCTTCGAATCGATCAAGGCGACCGCGCTGATCCAGAAGGCCGGTGGGGGCACCGGGTTCAGCTTCAGCCGTCTGCGCCCGCGCGGCGATCGTGTCGCGTCCTCGGGCGGCACGACCGAGGGGCCGCTGTCCTTCATCCAGGTCTTCTCCAAGGCCACCGACGCCATTCAACAGGGTGCGTTCCGCCGCGGCGCGAACATGGGCATCCTGCGCATCGACCACCCCGATGTGGCCGAGTTCATCACGTTCAAGGACGATCGCTCGCGTCTGACGAACTACAACATCTCGATCGCGATCACCGATCGCTTCATCGAAGAGCTGCAGAAGGACCCGAACCAGGTCCACCAGGTCAAGAACCCGCGCTCCGGGAAGTGGGCGCCCCTGATGCACCAGGACGCCGAGGGCAACGACACCGACCCGTGGAAGGTCGGCGAGCTCTGGGACATGATCATCGAGCACGCGCACAAGAGCGGTGAGCCGGGCGTCGTGTTCATCGACCGCATCAACGCACGCAACCCGATCAAGAACGTCGGGCTGATCGAGGCGACGAACCCCTGTGGTGAGCAGCCGTTGCACGCGTGGGACTCGTGCAACCTGGGCTCGATCAACCTCGGCCTGCTGGTGCAGAACGAAGGCCAGGAGGCGAAGTTCGAGTGGGACGTCTTCCGCTCGATCATCCAGACGACGACGCGCTTCCTCGACGACGTCATCGACGTGAACCGCTACCCGCTGCCGCAGATCGGCGACATGTCGCGCACCACGCGCCGCATCGGTCTGGGCGTGATGGGGTTCGCCGACGCGCTCTACAAGATGGGCCTGCCGTACGACTCCGCCGAGGGTTGTGCGTTCGGCAAGGAGATCATGCGCGTGCTCGAGGAGGAGTCGCACCTGGCCAGCGAGATCCTGGCCGACGAGCGCGGCGTCTTCCCGGCCTGGGAAGGCAGCGAGTGGGAGACGCGCGGACGCAAGCTGCGCAACTCCTACACCACGACCGTCGCGCCGACCGGCACCATCTCGATCATCGCCGACTGTTCGGGCGGCATCGAACCGATGTTCAGCCTCGTCTTCGAGCGTCAGGTGATGAAGGACGAGAACGGCGTCCCGACGCGCATGCGCGAGGTGAACTACGTCTTTGAAGAGGCGGCCAAGGCGGCCGGTTACCTGAACGACGAGCTGACGGACCAGATCTTCGAGCAGGGCAGCCTCGCCCACGTCGACGGCATCCCCGCCGAGCATCAGAGGACGTTCGTCACCGCGCACGACATCTCGCCCGAGTGGCACATGCGCATGCAGTCCGCGTTCCAGCAGCACTGCGACTCGTCGATCAGCAAGACGATCAACTTCCCGACCGAGGCCACGGTCGAGGACGTCCGCAAGATCTACGAGCTGGCGATCGCGGAAGACGTCAAGGGCGTCACCGTCTATCGCGATGGCTGCCGCGACATGCAGCCGATGGCGCTGAAGTCGTCGACCGAGACCAAGTCGGACCCCTCGATCTCCGAAGCCGCCACGGACATGATCATGGCGCCGACGCTTTCCGGAGCCGAACTCGCTCCGGTCAAGCTGCCCGAGATCATGAGCTGCCTGCGCGTCCGCCAGATGACGCCTTTCGGCAACATGCACGTGAAGGTCACCGTCGATCCCGTGACCGGTCGCGAGCGCGAGGTGTTCGCCCAACTCGGCAAGGGCGGCGACGTCGCCAACTCGGACCTCGAGGCCATCTGCCGGATGCTGTCCCTGTGGCTGCGTTCCAACGGAACGCTCGAGCGCGCCATCCGTCAGTTCTCGGGTATCGGCTCGAGTTTGACGGTGCCGACCAAGGACGGCCGCATCATGTCGCTCGCCGACGGATTGGCGACGGCGCTGACCCGTTACCTGGCGGCCAAAGAACGCAACGGCCTCGAGGCTCTGCTGTTGGGCCGCGTCGCACCGGACGAAGATCCGGTCGAGGCCGCGGCCAAACCCAAGCCGAAAGTCAGCGTCGCCGAGCCGCGCAACAGCGCGAACTACAAATTGAAATGCCCGTCGTGCAGCGGAACGCTCGCCTTCCAGGAAGGCTGCGTGAAGTGTCACGGCTGTGGTTTTAGCCAGTGTTGATTTAGACTGACCCCCCTGGTTTGGCGATGGGGATCGCCGGACCTGATTCCAAAAGTGGCCGTCCTTCCTTCGGGAAGGGCGGCCGTTTTCGTGCGAGGGTGCATTTAAGGAGATTCTGCAACGCTCCATCGGGCTTCTGAACACAATGGGTTGGTCATGCATTACGTCTATGCCATTAGCTTGGTCCTTTGCGCGAACTCGACCGTCAGCGCCGCCGCTCAATCCGACGACTGCACTTCACCGCCAGTCATCACAGGGGTGGGAGTGACTCCCTACACGCTCATCCCCAACACGACGACCACGGTCCTCGACCCTCCTTGCGGGCATCTTGGAACATCGCCCGATGGGTACTTCCTGTGGACGGTTCCTTCGGATGGTAGCTACGTCCTTCGAGTGGAGAGTTCGTCGTCCATTCCGGTCATCATCTCCGTGTTCGACGGGCCGACCTGCGGGTCACCGTGTCTGGTGTCGAGCTACAAGCCCAACCCCATCAATGCACCCCAAGTCATCGTCACCGACTGTGCTGCCGGGGAATCACTGCTGGTTCATGTTGGCCAGCAGTTGAGCCAGCCGACGACGTCCGGGAGTCTGATCGTTGAACCCTACCCCGAGCCGCCGCCTGTCAACGACGACTGCATGTCCCCGACAACGGTGACGGGCTTCGGACCCTTCCCGTACGACATGACGGGAGCGACGACGAGTGCGACTGCGCCTCCGGGCAACACGGTGAGTCGACAGGACATCTACTTCGAGTGGTTCGCTCCGGAAGCGGACTCCTACTTCTTCAGCTTCTGTCCGGATGTCACCCAACGGAGGATCCACGTCTTTCGTGGAGCGGGCTGTACGGGGTCCTTCGTGGGTGGTTCGGCCGGGACCGCAACCTGTCCGCCCACTGGCGGTGGCGTCTTCGCGGGGAACGCATTCGAAGGGGAGCGATTCCTGATTCGCATCTCAGCATCTGACTACTCGTTCGGCGCCGGCGAATTCCTCGTTACCCAGGATCACCCGAACAACTCCTGTTCGAGCCCGCTCGTCGTGTTCGACGAGACGAGTTTCGTAATCGATCCGAGCGGTGCGTCGCCTTCCGGATTCCAAGGTGGAGCTGGAACGCTTCCAGGGTGCGATCCGGATACCGGCCCTGACACGTTCTTCACCTGGACTCCTGCATGTGACGGTGAATACACGATTGCCATCAACAGCCCGGTCCTCATCGATGTATTCCTCGGGTCGAACTGCGGCGCAACTTGTCTCGATTCTTCTGCCGAACCCATCACGATCCAGGCGATAGCCGGCCAGGACTATCTGATTCGATGGACCCCATTCCTGTTGGCGAGCACGATGGACGTCACGATCACACGGACGGACTCGCCATGCCCGGACCTCGTCGTGGAGACCTGTGTACCTGCGACCCCGCATCACGAGGGGGGCTTCGTCACCTTGGGGAACAGTGACTTCGAGCTGTTCCAAGGCGTCGAACGTTTGCGAGTACTCGCTGAGGGCGGGCCCGCGAACGAGTTCGGAATGCTGCTCGTCTCGGCGGGCGCGGGATCGACGATCCCTCTCTACCAGGGTGTGCTCTGCTTGGATGGCCCCATCGGTCGATACGACCCCATTAACGCGCAGAACCTGAACAACTCGACGATCAACTCGGTCGGTTCGTTCCATGCGCTGACGGGTGACTTCCAGTTGACCGGCGCAGTCGAACCCGGGTTTCTGGTGCCGACTTTCCTGCCGAACCCTCCCGGTGGCTCCATCGTTCCGGGAGACCAGTGGTACTTCCAACTCTGGTACCGCGACCAGACCCCTGGCGGCGCGTCGTCGTCGAACATGTCGGACGTCATCTGCGTGACGTTCCCCTGATCAGACGGATCTCGACAACGGCCCGGGACGACCTTCGCGCAGTTGCATCAGCACGAGTACCAGTCCGATCGCAGCGCCCGCATAGAGTCCCAAGTGCAGCGACCACACAATGGTCCAGGACTCCATGCGGCCGAAGAACGCCACGGCGCCTGCTGCGACCGACACCGCGAACGCGTCGACGGCGATCGGCAGCATGCGGCGCATCAACCAGCGCAGTGTCCTGCGACCATGCCGACGTGAGGAGTGGGACAGCACCAAGCACAACGCACAGATGGAGCCTGCGATCGCGAAGCCGGCCTGGAATCCGAAGCGGGTCACCTGTTCTTGGAGCGCAGCGGTCGGGTATCGATGTTGTTCGTTCAGATAGAACTCGGGTTCGATCCGGAACGACAACCGATCAAAGGCAGCCCCGCAAACTCCTCCGAGAGCGGCGAACTGAATCAGGAACAGACACTCGCGCCAGCGACGCGATTCGAATCCGTGGCGCAGGAATGCGATCCCTGTCGTGACCAACAGGACCACGATCACCAACCACGTGCGTTGCCACGAATCCGCTGGTCCGATCCAGGTCTCCATGAGAGGACGGACGATCTCGAGCTGGGATTCTTCCCCGATCGAGCGATGGGGTCTGGTGATCGAAGGCCGTGATGTCCGTCGCGCTCGATCACTTGCTAGGGCGCATCCAGACCGGCCAGGGATCGAATGGCAGTCAGCGGGGGGAACTCAAGGGTGTGCGCGTCCCACCCAGCATAAGATCGGCCCGTCATGCAGATTCTCCCTCTCGAGCCCCATCACGAGGGCGCACTCCACGCGTTCCTCGCCGATTTCGACGCGGCGGGTGAGCCTGTGATTCCCGCGTACTTCGCGCCGCGGGATACGCCGATCGAGCAGATCGTCGAGGAGCATCGCGCGGAACAAGCCGGCGAGCGATCCGCGCCCATGGTCCCGGCGAGCACGCGCTTCGCGATCGGCGACGACGGTGCCGTGCTGGGTGTCTACAACGCGCGCCACGTGCTGAACGACCGCCTGCGCGTCTTCGGCGGGCACGTCGGTTTTAGCGTCCGGCCGTCCGCGCGCGGCCAGGGCGTCGCCACGCAGTTGCTGCGTCACGCGATAGGCCTGCTTCGCGGCCTTGGAACCACTTCGATCCTGGTCACCTGCGACCCGACCAACATCGCTTCGGCGCGCGTCATCGAGCGGTGCGGCGGCGTGCTGAAGGACCGGGGGTACTCGGACGAGCACGGCCACGAGATCTGCCGTTACTGGATTACCTGACTCCGTACTGCCCGATCGCGCTCAGCCGTTGCCGGTGAGGATTTCCTCGGGCGTCTTGCGCGACTCCTCGTCGCCCTTCTGGATCGGGCGGCCGAAGATGTCGACCTCGCCCTCGCTGCCCTCGTCGTTCGCGCCTTCGCGTTCGCCCTTCGGCACGGAACGGCCCAGGACATCGCGCTCGACGTTCTCGCTGGGGTCCTCTTCACCGAAGATGAAGGCGTCCAGGGCCGAGCGTCGTTTGCGCACCAGCGAGACGCGACCGCCGTTCTCGAAGTGCAGTTCGAGCATGTTCGGGGTCGGCATCTCGACGTGGAAGATGCGCTCCTGGCCCGGGCGCGTCCATTCGAGTTGCAGGCCGTCCGCGGCGAGGATCGAGCCGATCAGCGACGTCATGCGGATGCGGCCACCGGGCTCGAGGCGGTACTCGCCCATGAAGGTCTGGTACGCGTCCGGCACTTGATCGCGCGTCCACTGCCACGAGACCTGCAGCTCGAAGGACATGAACTCCTTGCCGACCAGCAGGTAGCCCAGCTCCTCGCGGTTGTCCTCGGCGAGGCCGTCGAACTTCAACTCGAATACCTGCCAGCAGCCGACGAGTTCGCGCGCGAGGCTCGAGTTCTTGCCGGTGCGTGCGCGTCCGAAGATGTCGCGCGGCTCGACCTTCTCTTCACCCGGGGCCGGCGCCTCGTCCTGCAAGCCAGGAACCTCGGGCGTGTCGGTCGGACGCCCGAAGGGGTCCTGAAGGGCAGCGTTCGCAGCCAAGGGCAGAAGCGTTGCCAGGAGGAGGGTCGCAGAGGTCTTCATGGTCGAGTCCGAGGCGAAGCGGTGTGAGGGGAGGGGAGCCGCCAGAGCCTTTCCCAGCCTAGCCCGGAAACTTCCCCAGGCCATGCCGTGACTCCATGCAACTGGTCCATCGGCCGCGCTCGGCCTTGGCTGGGCCCATGAGAGGTGCAAGAGGCCTCAGCCCGAGACGCTTGCCGAAGGACCGTTGTCGTCCAGACGCGAAGGGCTGCCCCCGACCCCTATGGGTGGGGTCCCGATACATGGCCGTGGGGGATCCGGGCTAGACTGACGGAGCCCGCCTCACTCTCCTCGACGGGCGCGAACCTCGTGGACCCAGACCCCCATCAAGACGGCCCGGACCCTGCGTCCAAACGGCCGTTCCCCAGCCCTAGGCAGCGCAATCGTGGGGAGCGGATCCTCGCGATGGGCGTCGTCGTCAACGCGCTGCTGGCGGCGATGAAGTTGGTGATGGGCACCTTGGTCGGGTCTCCGGCGTTGCTCGCCGACGGATTTCACTCGCTCGGCGATCTCGTCAGTGGTGCGCTCAGTTGGGTGACCTGGCGTTGGGCCCAGGAGCCGCCCGACGAGGACCACCATTACGGTCACGGCAAGCTCGAGGCCCTCGCGGCCGCGACGGTCGGCGGCATGTTGCTGGTCACCGGCGTCGGTCTGATCTGGAGCGCTTTCGAGGGCTCGCACGCCGAGTACGCGAGGATCGAGATGTTCGGCGCGCTCGGCGTGGCGATCCTGTCCGTCATCGCCAACGAGATGTTGACGCGCGTCTTCAAGCGCGGCGCGCAGGAGTTCCTGAGCCCGACGCTCGAGGCCCTCGCCCGCGACAACCGCTCGGACATGCTGTCCAGCGTGCTCGTCGTCGTCGGCGTCGCGGCCAGCGCCCTCGGTCACACGTGGGTCGAGTCGCTCGTCGCCGGCGTGATCGGAGTCTTCGTGATCGTCATGGGGCTCGGCAGTCTCAAAGAGGGCTTCGACGTTCTGACCGATCGCGTCGCCGATCCGGGACTGCGCGACCGTTTGAAGGACATCGCCGAGAGCGTCGACGGCGTGCACGGCGTCCAGCTGGTCCTGATCCACCCCTTGGGCCGGCGCGTGCGCGTCGAGGTCGAATTGAGCGTCGACGGGGACCTGCCCGTCCGTAAGGGACACGCAATCGCCCATGACGTCGAGGATCGTGTCACACGCGAGGTCGAAGAGGTCGTAGAGGTCTCCGTCCACGTGAACCCGGCTGGCGAGGACCATGACCTTCATGGTCCGACTCCGTTCCGGCCGGAAGCCCCGCCCGACGGCACCCGGGAAAGCATCGATACGCCTTCCTGAGGCACCCTTCAGGGGTCCCGGGTCGCGCCCCGTGACCCAGCCCCGTCCTGCTACATTGCCCATCTTCGTCGTGCCATTCCGGGTGCGGTGAGCCTCCAAGAACACTGCGATGACGACCGCATCTCCGTCGGCACCGCGCACCGTCTCACGATGGTTCGCGAGCGCCCTCCTCGCCGCGACGGCCACTTCGGCTGTCGCCCAAGCCGCGCCCGCTCCCGTCCAGGACAACCTGGACATCCAGATGTACACCCGCGCCGAGGACGGCGTGCTGCGCGCCGCGATCGAGATCGCGATCGACGACGGGTTCCACATCTACGATTCGTTCCTGATGAACCCGGACGCGGTCGGACTCCCGACGTCGTTCGAGGGCAAGGGCGAGGGGCTGACGTGGGGGGACTTCGTTCTGCCCAAGCCGCACCTCGTCGAGCAGAGTCCGGGCGTCTCGATCGAGGAGCACACCGGGACCATCGTCGCCTACGCGGCCGCGACCATGGCGAGCGAGGCGTCCGCCGGCAACGCCGAGGTACGCATCGACGGTCAGATCTGCGACGCGAACTTCTGCTTGATGTTCGGTGAGTCGTTGAAATCGAAGGGCAAGGGCACGGACGCGATGTTCGCCGCCTTTCCTGCGAAGGCGATGCCTACAGCGATCGAGGCGGTCGACGGTGCCGTAGAGGAAGCTGGCTCCATCGCTGTCGCGGAAGGCGCCGGCCAGGACGACCACGCGGGCGAACTCGAGTTCGACTGGGAGCCGTCCTTCGCCTTCGAGCACATCGACGCGCGGCTGATCCTCACGACCGACTACACCAACGTCGAAGCGCGCATCCAGGTTGCGATGGACGAGGGCTATCACGTCTACCACGGTCCCGACATGTCGGACCTGGGCGGCGAGGACGCGATCGGCATCCCGACGACGCTTTCGTTCGAGGAGAACGACATCGCATGGGGTCCGACGGTCTATCCCAAGCCGCATGCGTATACGGACGGAACCGGCACGGTCGTCCAGGTCCACGAGAACAAGGTCGAGTTCGTCGTGCGCGGTGTCGTCGGTCCCGATGGGGACGTCGAGGCCATCGTGGCCAAGTTGAACGGTCAGATCTGTGATGACAGCGCGTGTCTGTTGATGGGTTTGACGCTCGAGGCCGACGAGGTCATCGAGATCGACGAGCTGCCACCATTAGCGGTCCAGACGTCCGACGACGAGGGTGTCCTGGTCGACGGAGCTGCAGGCCCGGTCGAAGGGGCCCTCGGCGGACCGGGTGAGGACGAGCCGCAAACGCCGCTGTGGCAGTTCCTGCTGGAGGCCCTGTTCTGGGGCTTCATCACGCTGTTGATGCCCTGCACCTATCCGATGATCCCGATCACGATCTCCTTCTTCACGAAGCAGGCCGCGACGCGGGAAGGTAGCGCGCTGCCCCTTTCGCTCGCTTACGGCGCAGGCATCGTCCTGATCTACGTGCTGATCGCCGTCGCCGTCGGACCGACGATCGTCATCTGGGCCGTCAACCCGTGGTTCAACCTGTTCATCGCGGTGATGTTCATCGTCTTCGCGCTGTCGTTGTTCGGCTGGATCAACCTGCAGCCGCCCGCCTTCTTGATGCAGGCCGCAGGCAAAGCGAGTACGACCGGCGGATACCTCGGCGTGTTCCTGATGGGCTTGACGCTGGTGTTGACGTCGTTCACCTGTACGGCACCGTTCGTCGGAACGCTGCTGGCGCGCGGTGCGGGGGAGGGTTACGGCCGCATCATCATCGGCATGACGGTCTTCGGTCTGACGATGGCGACGCCCTTCGTCTTCCTCAGTCTGTTCCCGAGTCGCGTATCGAAGATGCCGTCCGCTGGAGCCTGGATGAACACGCTGAAGGTGTTCCTGGGTTTCGTCGAGATCGCTGCGGCCTTGAAGTTCCTGTCCAACGTCGACCTCTCCTGGCATTGGGGCTTCCTCTCGATGGAAGTGTTCCTCGTGCTTTGGGGCGGAATCTTCATGGTTGCGGCCTTCTTCCTGCTCGGCAAGATCAACCTGAAGGGCGAAGAGGATGGCGCGATCGGCCCGGGTCGCATGGTTGGCGGGCTCGTGACGTTCCTGTTCTCCGTCTACTGCTTCTTCCTGATCGGCGGGTTCAAACTCGACCCCCTGATGGCCGCATTCGCGCCGCCCTATTCGACGGCGCCGAAAACGGTCTCGCTCGGTGGCGGTGGCCCGGCGGAGAGCTTCTACGAAGAGGGGCTCCACCCGATCATCAAGGACGACCACGACTTGGCGCTCTCGGACGCGATCGACAAACACAAACTGGTGATGATCAACTTCACCGGGGTGTTCTGAGTGAACTGCCGCATCATGGAGCGCAACGTGCTCCCTGCCGAAGCGGTCGCTTCGGAACTGAACGCGCACTTCATCGAGTCCCGTTTGCACACGGACCAAACGGACGTCCCCGAGATGGCCGAAGTCTTCCGCGACTTGCAGAACGAGTTGACCAAGAGCTTCGCGGCCCCGACCTATGTCGTGTACGACCCGGTCGGCGAGCAGGTTCTCGGCGTCCACAAGGGTGTCATGTCGGCCGCGGCCTTCCTCGACTTCCTGCAAGAGAGCCGCGCGAAGCTCAACTGAGCGGTCGGTGGACACGAGATTGCGGGCTCGGATCACTGACGTGCTCCGGGCCCGCTGTCATGATGGCCCCATGTCTGCGAAACCCGAACTGTCCGGCGATGGCCTGACGCTGCGCCCTTTGGGTATCGAGCACGCCGCCACCATCTTCGCCGGCTTCGACGATCCGGAGTCGAAACGACTGACGGAAACGACCCAGGACATCACGCTCGAGCAGTGCGAAGCGTTCTACCGCCGCGTTCCGAACGACGCGAGCCGCGTCGACTACGGCATCTTCGAAGACGCGCACCCGGAGCGCCTGTGCGGCGAACTCGTGATCAACGAGATCGACTGGCAAGCACACACCGGCCACTTCCGCATCGCCATCTCGAACCCGTCCGACCGCGACCGAGGCCTGGGCCAACGCGCGATCCGCATCCTGTTCGCGCACGCCTTCGACCAGATGGGTTTGCAACGCATCGACCTCGAGGTCTACGCCTTCAACCCGCGTGGCCTCCATGTGTACGAAAGCCTCGGTTTCGTCAGAATGGGCCTGCAGCAGGCCGCCCTGGAATGGGAAGGCGAGACGACGGACCTGATCGAGATGCAGCTGACAGCGGATGCGTATCGTCGGTGATGCGGCCCGTGTTGAGGCCGCCTACGGTCAGGGAAACGTGACCTCGATGACGTTCGAGAAGTTCGCCGAGCTACCTGGGCTGGGCAGCGGGGGCGTCTGATCGCGGTACCAGCATTGGAAGTACAGCGTGGATCCGGGCGTGATGACCTGGCCGCTAGGACTGAACGGGAGTTCGCTCGGTACGTCGAAGCCGAACCCCGAATTCGAGGTCCCCACGATGTTGACCAAGTCGCCGTTCGCATCGAACTGGCCCAGGGAGTTCAGCTGGGCGAGCCCTTGGATCGTGGCGACTTGAGGGTTGTAGCGACCTTGTGGATTCCCGAGGCAAAGCACGCCGTTGAAGACGCTCAAGTTGGCGCTCCCATCGGAGGACACAAGCAAGAACCCGAATTCACCGCTGGGACCATCCTTGGCATCGATATGCAGATCGCTCCCGACGCCGGAGCCGAATGAACTATCGTCGAGCTTGACGTAATCACCCAAGAAGTGATCGCTCGCCGGATCACAAGTGACGTTGATCAGCGGCACGAAGACTCCATCCGATCCGAAACAAAGGGCCTGGGCCGAGCAGCAGATCCCGTCGCTCGTGCATGTCAAGGAACCCACGGGTCCCGAGAACTCGAGGATGCCACTGTGGAAGCCGATGTCCGTCGTCGTCACCGTGTTGCCGGTCACCGTCGTGCCGCCCGTCAGCCCCGAAAGAACGACGGGCGTTCGGTCGAATACGAAGTTCGTGCCGCCCGGGGCGCCGCCGGCGCCGCGCCAGGAAACGCAGTAGAGGCGCAGGTTCGAGATGGGTGGGCTGAAGGTCGCTGTCCATGACTCGGACGTCGGGTAGCCGCGGCATTGAGTGTTCCCGAACAAAGGTGCAGCCGCGTAGTCGGGTCCCGACAGGTCGAAGCTGGCCAGGCTGGAGGGCGGCCCCGAACTCGATATCGAAATCATCGAACCATCGAGCGTTCCGAAGTCTCCGCTGATCCAGCTCGTCGTCAGGTCCTGGGACGACGCTGCGGACGCACTGCCCAGTACCAAGAACGCTGCGAGCAAAGAGTGACGGGTGCGTTGAGCGAAGGAAGTGGTCATTGCTGGGTCCGGGTCGAGTCGAGTCTCTGTGGGGTGCACGCTTGGCGCATCGGTGTTGGAGGACAGGTCATGATGGTCGCGGCCTCCCGATACCACCAGCCGATCGGCCCTCGGGTCCATTCGAGCTCATGTCGGGGTCGACCGTCACCATCAACTCGACGCTTGGAGCTCTCCGTTCGTCCCGAAGACTTGCTCTCGTTCTTGGCGATCCAAGCCTCACGGACGTACGACGGGTCAGACAGAAGGCCTCTTACAAGTCGCGTCCTTACCGGGTGACTCCACGCGGCCTGTGACGCGCCCGTGACAGCGTCGTTGGGAGGTTGCCGTACACTCGACGCATGCGGAATCTAGCCCTGACGGTAGTCCTCTGCGCACTTGCGAGCTGCGCTGCTGACGACACCGCTCGCGTTGAAGAGGGTTTGATCACGGCGGCAGGCAAGAGTCGTGAGCTCATGGCGGTAGCCTTCATCGACGAGGTCCATTCGATGGAGTTCGATGGACCCCAGGGATTCCGGAAGGTCGTGACTCCGGTTCACGTTCCACTTGGGCGGCACGTCGAGTCGTTGTCACGTATTCGTGCCTGGACTCGTCCTTGGCCACCTGGGGTCCTTCTCGTAGGAGACCTGCCCGACCCGAACAGCGTCGATGCACTGCGCGAACTCCTCAAGAGTCCCAATCCCGATGTTCGCGGACTGGCGGCGGAGTCTCTCGCAACGTTTCACGTGCCGGAGGACGTGGCGCGGATCGCGGCGCTCCTCGGTGATGAGTCTCCAAGTGTTCCCGCGCTCGACGAGGTGCGTCCGCCCAAATCGATGGTCCGTGATGCCTCTGCCTTGGAGCCGAATCCCGATGCGCCAGACTGGCGCTTGGATTGGGTTGAGCGCAGCGTCGATGGCTACGCCCGAGCCGCGCTGGCATTGATCACTGGAGTGCAGCTTACGGCGGCCACGTATCCGGAGTGGTGGTTGCAACTTGGCGAGCCCCGACATTCGTTGTGGCATTGGCAGCATCGAATTCACAAGGCCATGACGGAGATCGACCGTGAAGTCTTTGGAGACCGAAGCGAGGAGAACTGGAATCATGAGGCTCGCATGCGGGAACGTGACGAACGCAGAGCCCGAGCTCTGGACGGCTTGACCGAAGACCTCGCAATGCTTCCGGCGAAGGTTCATGCGAAGGTCTTGCTGCTGGCGAGCACCACACACTGGAATCAGTCCGAACTATCTGGCGAACCCACTGTGATGGGGCTTCGCTCGAGGCAAGTGCCATTGCCCAAGGCTCGCCTCCTGGAGTTGTTGGAGGGGAAGGGGCTGTGGCCGGATGTCGATTGGGACGGCAACGACGCGCTGTTCGAGCGGTTGGTCCAACGGATCGCCTTGGCATCTTCCGTTCATTTTGGGCCAGCGGAGTCCAACATTCTTCAAGCCATTGCTAGGGCCAACCGGAATGAGGGCCGTCCGCGGTTGCGGGATGGCGCTCAGGAGGCAGCGCTTCTGATCGGCGCATCTCGTGTGCTTCCTGATGCAGACCCGGGCGATCTCGACCGTATCGGCACGCGGGACGGCCTCTTGCGCGAAACGCTGAGGAGCCATCCCGAAGCAGCGGTGCGGAGCTTTGTTGCATGCGAACTGCTGCGCGTCGATCTGGCGCGCAACCTCGAGTTCGTCGCCCAACAGGCCTTCTCGGAGCCGGACAATTCATATGTCCTGATGAGTGTCGTGAACGAATTCGGAGTCGAGCCCGTGACGGACGCAAAGCGTGATGCGCTGCGATGGACACTCATGGACGACCGGTTCGTGCGACATTGGCTGTGCACGGAACAGTTTGGGGAGTCGTGCTCAGCGAGACACGCCGCTGAATCGACCCTCAAGAGAGTCACCGGTCAGCATGTCCTGACCTCAACAGACACTCAGTTGCTGGCCAGCGAGGATGACGGCCCAGAACACTTGCTCCACGTTCTTCGGCGTATCGATCAAGTTCTGCGGTAGGCCATCGCAGAGATCCAAGAGCCCGGTCTGACGCCAATATGTCCGTGACCGATCGTGCGAGGGTGGTATGCCAAACATGTTGGTCCTCACACTTCTGCTCGCGACCCTTCAGGCGGGAAGTCCCGCACAAGAGCCCTAGGTCTTCGAAGAACGGTGCGTCGTCGTGGACTCGGGTCGTGGTCCAGCCGCGACGCGCGTGCCTGTTCCCGGCGTGACCTTCGCTGTTGGCACCTGGACGCCTGAAGGCGGATATCAGGTCTTGCACAACTGGATAGCCGACGAACGGGGGCTCGCTTCTGGCTTCGTTCGGGTTCCTGTCCAGGAGGATGCGCGTGTCTGGGCGTGCCCTGTGAGTCCGGGTCTACAACAACGCAAGGCCATCGCCAGGCAAGTTGCTGAAGAGTGGCGAGTCCAACCCGCATTGGTCGAAGGCGCAACCGCTCGAGGTCATATCCTTGGCCCCAACGGGCTGTCGGCGATCAGCGAGCTTGTCTTGTTGCATCAGCGGCGCGTCGTTCCTGCGGCCGTTCATCAATTCACGGGATGGCCCAACCGGTTCGAGTTGCACTTCACACAGACGGGAATTCACGAGTTGCGCGCTCGTTCAGAAGATGTAGGGACCGCGATACAAGCAGTGAGTCTCGACTTGAACGATCCCGCGCAGGACCTCGTGCTCCAACTGCAAAGCACCGGTTCCATCTCGGGCCGATTGGTGGATTGCGATGGATTGCCGATCCGTGAACGTTGGGTACTTCTGACACAGGACGCACCGGATCTCCGCCCCAACAGCCGCAGGTCGTCCTGGCCGTGGATCATGGACCCAGAGGGCCTGCGCCAGCACCAGGTCCTCACCGATCCAATGGGAGCTTTCGTTGCGAACGGGCTTGCACAAGGCTCCTACGTCATTACGACTGATACGGATGGAATTGGTTGGTCCACTACGAAGTTGACCGATCAGCCGGTGGCTCTGGGAACCAAAGATCTACTGCTCGTCGATCAAACTCACCTTGTGCGTATTCGTGTCCTGGACGCAGATGGCAATCCCGTTCCCTTCGATCCACTGGCAGGCGCAATTCATCCCGATGATGTGAATGAGTTTAGTCCCCGTATGGACATGCCCGTTTGGCGCGAGGGTGAGGTGCTCGAGTTGGTCGCTCGACGGACCGATGGTCTTGGCGTTGCCAAGAGTTGGGTGGCCAACCGATGTTGGCGAGAGACGGAGGATCCGACCGTGTGGGAGATGATTGCCAACCCAGGCCATAGCTACATGTTCACGGTGTTCGGTCCAAATCGCGAGCTAGTCCAACAAGAGCTCGCGGTCCCCAACGGAGCGGTCGCTCAAAGCGTCGATCTGCAACTGGCGCACGAAGTCGAACCCGGGAGAGTACGACTGACTGTCGACACACCCAAGGCGGTCGAAGGGGATATGTGGCACTTCTGTGAGCTCGAGTCGATCGAATACACCCTGCGTGACCCGAGTAGTCAGGTCTTGCTGTTCGAACGAAGACGCTTGTTCGGCGCGGCCTTCGAGTGCTTATTGCCTCCGGGCTAGTACTCCATGTGGATCCGGCCACGGGGTAAGTCCCTGATGAGCGGTACGAACAAGGAGGACGATGACTTTGAGGTTCTTCCAGAGTCGACGGGCGTCACCTTCGAGGTCGTGTCGGGTGAGGCGACCGTCCTACATCGCGTTCTCGCTCCACAAGCCCGAGTCTTCGTTCGCGCAGAGATCGCCGGGAGCACACTTGCCGGTTGGAACGGTCCAAGTGTTCATGTCCATGCACGACGTAAGGGTGAGCAGGCACGACAACTCGGGTTCAGGCAAGAGGCCTACAGTTTGAGAACGCGGGACACGAGGATTTCAGCTACGAGGAGTCAGGAGGTCGAATGGCTACCCTTGCTAGAGCGTCAAACGTGCCGAGACTTCCTCGAACCCGGCCTTTGGACGTTCTGGGCCGAGCTCGAGGGTCACGTCGGGACACCCGTCGATATCGAGCTCGGCGTAGGTGAGAATCGACGCCTCGACCTCGAACTGGTGCCGCGTTGACGAGCGCCATGATCGAGACGATCCAGTTACCATCCGGCATGGCCGAACCACTCGACCCAGATGAACCACTGATCGACTTGCGCCCCGACCTCGGTGATCCCGAGCAGATCCGCCTCCTGGTCGACACGTTCTACGCGCGCGTTCGACAGGACGATCTCCTGGCGCCGGTCTTCGTCGATCAAGCGAACGTCGACTGGGACGAACACCTTCCGAAGATCGCCGCGTTCTGGTGCAAGCTGGAGCTCGGCATCCCCGGGTTTCGAGGTGCGCCCACCCAAACGCATGCGCGCCTGTCGAGCGTGGAGCCGTTCCGGGCCGAACAGTTCGGCCGTTGGGTCGCGTTGTTCCACGACACGATTGACGCCAGCTGGGCAGGTCCCCACGCCGAATCCATCAAAGCGCGAGCCGTGATGATCGCCAAGGTCCAATCGCAGATGGTCCCGCGCGCAGAAGCCTGGACCGGCTAGCCCTCCCCGTGGAGCGGTCGAACCGGAGTCATCCATCCGGAGCCGCACCCTTATGGAGAGAAGCAGAGCCTCGAGGGAAACACCCGTCCCACGCAGGCCTAGTCGAGGTGGCTCCAAGACGTGGGCCCGTCATGCATCGCCCAGCCTTACGACTCCGCCTGCTCCTGTGGATCTCGTGCATCGGTGTCGCCTGCCACGCGAGCCCTCCGCGCATAGGGACGCCTCCGGCTCCGCGCTACGTTCCCGGTTTCGGACCACCCTGCTCGACCGGCATGCGGCATCAGGTGCCCAAGGAGCACGCGGTGCGCATTCACCTGACGTGGGACGAGTACGTCATCACCGACACGATTCTTTGCGTGCAAACCGTCTGGCGCGAAGGGAGGGATCCCATGCCTTCGGTCGTCGTCCCTTGGCTGGGGTCGGGCTTCGACTTCCACCTCACTCCGCGCGAACAGGAGGTTTTGGATCTCGAAGATCAGAAATGGCTCGCGGGCTCCCGACCGCTCGTGCGGTACGCGGACACAGGCACCACCGGTACGGCCACGTTGCGGCTCCCCAGCGGTTCGTACTGTGTGACTTGCACCTCCGACTCCTTCGTGGGTAGCCGCAGTTTCGACGTTGGGCCACTCAGGAACGACGTCGAACTCGAAGTCGTTCCGGTCGGACCGCGCTACGTTTTCGGGATGCCCGCGGATCGTGTCGCGCCCACCGAGGACGCCGCGCGGCAGTTGCTCTTCGAGGTGAACGGTGCATGGCTTTCTTGCCCACAGGTGCGCCTCGCCCTCGGTCACGATCGAATCTGGATCCACGGCGCGCCGCTGGAGAGTCGTCGTGTGAAGCTCGTCTCGACCGAAGAGGTCTTCGAGTTGTCGACTCCCGAGGTCGAGGGCGGACGGATCACGATTCCAGGCGCGCCGGTGCTGCGGACGAACTGGCAACCCACCGACGAACTGCGCCGCAAGAGTCGCGATCTACCGAGTTGGTTGGATCAAGTCTCGCTCACCCCGCACCAGGGTCCTCCGCGCGAACCCTAGGTGTACCCGAGCCACAGTCCGCCTTGATAGACGGCGAAGCTGCAGATCCAGGCGAGTGCGGTCATGTACACGAACATGAAGAGCGGCCAGCGCCAGGTCTGCGTCTCGCGCTTGACGACGGCCAAGGTCGACATGCACTGGCAGGCGAGCGCGAAGAACACCATCAACGACAGGCCGACGAGCGCGGTGTAGGCCTTGGATCCGTCGGGGCGTTTCTCGGCGTAGATCTTCTCGCGCAACGTGTCCGAATCCTCGTCGACCTCGTCGCCGATGCCGTAGACGAGGCCCATGGTCGAGACGAAGACCTCGCGGGCGGCGAAGGCGCCGATCAGACCGATGCCCATCTTCCAGTCGAAGCCGAGCGGCGCGATGGCGGGTTCGATCGTGCGGCCGAGGCGACCGGCGGCGCTGTGGTGGATCTCGGCGGCGCGGTATTCGTCCCGTAGGACGACGAGGTCGCGCAGGGCCGTCTCGTCACCCGCTTCGACGCGGGCTTCGATGGTGGTGCGTGCCTCGAGGAACTCGCCCCGCGCGACCTCGTCCTTGGGGAAGTGCAGCAGGAACCAGAGGGCGATCGTACACGTCAGGATGACGGTGCCGGCCTCGGTCAGGAACGCGCGGCCCTTCTCCCACATCATGCGCAACGTCGTCGTGAACTGCGGTGCGCGATAGGGCGGCAGTTCCAGGATGAACGGGACGTTCGGGCCTTTCAGGACCGTGCGCGACAGCACCGCGGCAGCGATCAGCGCGAGCACCGTGCCGAACATGTACATCGCCATCATCGTCAGCGCTTGAACGGGCATGCCCATCCACCACTCGTCGGGGATGAGGGCGCCGATCAAGAGCGCATAGACCGGCAGGCGCGCCGAGCAGGTCGTCAAGGGCACGACCATCATCGTCAGCATGCGGTCGCGCTTCCGCTCCATCGTGCGCGTCGCCATGATCGCCGGGATCGCGCAGGCGAAGCCGGAGAGCATCGGTACGAACGCGCGACCGTGCAGGCCGAGCGTCTTCATCAAGCGGTCCATCAGGAAGGCGACGCGAGCCATGTAGCCCGAGTCCTCCAGGATCGCGATGAACAGGAAGAGCAGCAGGATCTGGGGCAGGAACACCACGATCGCGCCGACGCCGGCGATGACGCCTTCGACGATCAGGTCGCCGAAGAGTCCGGCGGGCAGGACCTCGCGCGCGTTGTCGCTGATGCTGGCGAAGATCTCCTCGACGAGGCCGATCGCGGGGTCGGCCCACGCGAAGAGCGCCATGAACATGGTGCCCATGACCATCAGGAACACGGGAAATCCGGTCCAGGGGCTGAGCAGAACGCGGTCGAGCTTCTCGGTCCACGTGACCTTGGATTCGACCTCGCGCGCGAACTTCGGCGCGTGCTCGTCGATCCAGGAGTAGCGACCGCTGACGAGTTCGAGGTCCGGGTCGCGTCCGGCTTCGACGGCCAGGTTGCGCCGCGACAGCACCGCCTGGCGCATGGCGGGCGGGATGTCCTCGAGTTCATCCTCCTCGTCGATCGACAGGAGCGCCCAGCGTGCGATCGCGCGCTGGCGATCCTCGTTGGAGCGGGCCCATTCGGGCGGCACCGACGCTGCGATCTGGGTGATGTCCTCGTACAGGGCAGGATCCTCCGCGACCCATCGCGGACCGGGCGTCGCGGTGGTGGGGTCGGCGAGCGCGGCCTCGATCGCGAGGCTCAGCGCGTCCAGTCCCTCCCCTTGGCGCGGCACGCAGGGCACGACGGGGACGCCCAACTCGGTGGCGAGTGCCTTGGCGTCGACCGCTTGGCCGCGACCCTCCAAGAGGTCCGTCATCGACAACGCGATGACGACGGGCAGGTGCAGTTCGAGCACCTGCAGAACTAGGTACAGGTTGCGCGTCAGCTGCGTCGCGTCGACGACGATGACGACCAGGTCCGGGCGGTCGAACGGCGGCAGTCCGGCGATCGAGTAGAGCGCCAGTTGTTCCTCGGCGCTGCGACTGGACAGGCTGTACGAGCCGGGCACGTCCTCGAGTCGGATCTTGCCGCCACCCGGCAAGGTCATGTCGCCCCTGTGGCGATCGACCGTGATGCCGGGGTAGTTCCCGACACGCAGGCTGAGGCCCGTGAGGCGATTGAACAACGACGTCTTGCCGGTGTTCGGGTTTCCCGCCACTACGACGAGCGGCGTGCGTCCGGAGGTCTCTCCCATCGGCGCGATTCAGCTGTCGAGATCGACGAGCAGGTACTTGGCCTCGCTGTGGCGCAGAGTCAGGTGACATCCGCGAGCCGACAGCTCGACGAGGTTGTGCATCTCGGACCGCCGCAGCAACTGGACCCGCGTTCCCGGCAACAGCCCGAGCTCGAGCAACCTGCGACGAAACGTGCGCGGGCCCGAGATCTCCGCCAGGGTGGCGGTGCGGCCGGTCGGAATGGAACGAAGCGGAGTCAAGGTTTGCGGTGGGTGAGGGTCCACTTCGGAGTGGAGCCCTTGGACGGATCGAGTGCGGTGCGGGAAGGGGACGCCCCTGCTGGAAGCGTCGGCGAGATCATCGTCCGCGTGGGGTGGGGTGGTACCGAAGATCTCTGGAATTGAGATCGAGTCTCAATCGCGGAACGGAGTGTAGCACGCCCGGGCGCCCGAATGGCTCCCCCTGAAGCTGGCCTACTTCGCTCCGCACACATGCAGAATCGATCTTCTGAGCCTCGGGAGGCCCCTTTCGGCACAGCCGCGAGCAGCCTGAGCCGGTCTGGGAGGGGGGGAGCCCTGTTTGCGGAGCGAACTAGGCCAGTCCCGGGTGGTGGAGGGCTCTTGGACATCGCAAAGCGGTCCCCGGTTCCCTCGATCGTGGATCCCCGGGGAGTATCCTCGTCGCCGAGCACCACCCCCATGAGCGCACCCAACCCCAAAGAGACCGCAGGCCGCCGGGCCGCCGAGATGGTCGAGGACGGCATGACCGTCGGACTCGGCACCGGTTCGACCGTCCATTTTACCTTGCTGCGACTCGCCGAGCGTATTCGCGACGAGGGCCTGAAGCTCATCGGTGTGCCGACCTCGATCGACACCGAGACCAAGGCGCGCGAGTTGGGCATCCCGCTGGCCACGCTCGACGACGTCGACGCGATCGACCTGACGATCGATGGTGCGGACGAGGTCGATCCGGCGTTCAATCTGACGAAAGGCGGCGGCGGCGCGTTGTTGCGCGAGAAGGTCGTCGCCTACATCTCCAAGCGGGAGGCGGTCGTCGTCGGTCGCGCGAAACTCGTCGAACGGCTGGGCACCACGTTCCTGTTGCCGGTCGAAGTCGTGCCGTTCGCGCGGCCCGTCGTCGCACGCGAGATCTCAGGCCTCGGCGCCGACCCGATCCTGCGCCAGGGCGCATCCGGCGATCCGTACCTGACCGACAACGGCAACGAGATCCTCGACTGCAAGTTCCCGGACGGCATCGCGGACCCGGCCCAACTGGAACTCGCGTTGGACCGCATCCCCGGCGTCGTCGAGAGCGGCCTGTTCGTCGGCCTCGCCCACGCCCTGGTGATCGGCAACGACGACGGATCCTGCGAGGTCCGCGAACTCCCGAACTGACCGGCGATCTCGAGTCGCACGCCACCTGGTGTGCGACCCCGTCTGGAAGGAAATGCGTTCCGGGTGGTGGAATGTCGTGCAGGTGGGTCTTGCAGATCCTTCCCGCGACCCGTTGCGGCTCGAGCGACGTGGGTGGCCTAAGTTGCTGCTGGGAAGTGATTTAGGGACTTAGGGCCGCTTGGCACTGCCCTTGCTTCCCGGGGCTCCGACATGGAGTCCCTCGATCACAACCTTCGCATACACGGCCCGGACGTTGCTGCGCTCTCGACCGCGGTTCGCCCGGCCGCCCCGTCCCGACCCGACGGGGGAGCCTTCGCGGACCATCTGGCGCGCGTCGAGTCCCCGAGGACCGCGCCGGTCCAGGACCGCGGTGATGCTGCGGACCGGTCGCGAGCGGACGAGCCCAAAGTGAAGGACGACGGCGCCGTTCGGGAAGCGTCCAAGGACTCCAGGAGCGACGAACGCCGTTCCACGAAGAATCGAACCGAGGACGTCGCGACCAAGCAGGACTCCACTTCCCGGCGCGACCAAGACCCGGTTTCGCGCGAAACGGAAACGACGGCGAGGGACGATGCGGCTTCCGGTCGTGACGCCGCTGTCACGCAGGAGGGTGCACCGAAGGACCAGGTCCGTGAGGACTTGGACGAGGCGCACGTCGCGAAGGAGCAGGACCTGAACGAGGTCGATGATGCGCCTCTCGCCACCCTGTTCGAAGACCTCGTCGCCCCCGAAGGGATGGCGAGCGACACAGAGCGGCGAACGGCGGAGCCCATCGCGGAGGTCCCCGAGTCGATCGACGAAGCTGCGGTTGGTTCTCTCATGGTCGACGGGACTCCGGTCCTCGAAGCGACTACGGACATCGCGCTCGAGACGGACATCGCATTCGATTCGAGCGTTGAACTCGATACGAACCTCGCCGTGCGAGCCGTCGGTGGCCAAGTTGCAGAGGACGTTTCGATGTCCGACGACGCTCCCGAGTTGACCCTGGGCTCGGATCCGATCGCGGCGGTCCACGAGGAGGTCAGCGGCGTACCCACTCAGCTACAAGCCGCCGTTCAGGCCGCGGGGCTGGCCACCGCGGACGCTCCGGTCGCCGCGCACGACGAGGCGCCGGTCGAGACCAAACCACACACGACCGTGCCCGCCACGGACACCGCGCAGTCGCAACCGGTCCTCGTGGAAGGCGCATCGCCGACCCTTACGGCCTTCGTTCCGATCACGGACGCCGAAAGTGCCCCGCTCGCGAAGAGCGCATCCGCCGTCGCTGACCCCCAGGGCGCAGCGGCCGTCGCCGCGCTCGGCACGGAATCCAAGGATGCCAGCACGCAGCGGACGCAAACGACCGCGCCGCGCACCGTCGCGGACCCCGAAGCGTTGACGCGTGCCGAGCAGATGCTCGACCAACTGCGCGTGAAGCTCTCCCCGAAAGTGCGCCAGGCTTCGTTGACGTTGCGCCCCTCCGAGCTCGGCCGACTGATGGTCAACATCGAGGTCGAGGGCGGCAAGCTCACCGCGCGCATGATCGCCGAGAAGCCCGAGTCGCTCGCGGCTCTTCAACAACACGTCCCCGAGTTGAAAGCGATGCTGGAGCAGCGCGGACTCGAGGTGCAACACATCGAACTGAGCCTGGCTCAGGACGGTACGTCCTTCGACCTGAATGCTGGCGCGGGCCAGTCGAACGGCGATGGCAACACCGGCTCCAAGCCGGATGGTCGCGCCGACCTTGGCGACGACGTCTCCTTGAAACAGAACCTCACTCGCGCGATTGCGAGCGAGGACGCCCTCGACCTCTACGCCTGAACCCACGCCATGCTCGACGCACTCCAAGGCCTCAACGCCAACGATCCCGTTTCCCTGGGCGGTCCCAAGAGCCCCGCCGCCAGCCAAGACCTGGGTCAGGACGCGTTCATGAAACTGCTCGTCACGCAGCTTCAGAACCAAGATCCGACGTCTCCGACCAGCAACGAACAGTTCATCACCCAACTGGCGGAGTTCTCCGCACTCGAAGAAATGCAAGGCGTGAACGAGAACCTCGTCGCCCTGGCACTCCTGCAACAAGGCAACGCACTGATGTCCCAACTCACCAACTCGAGCGCGCTGATCGGTAAGAGCGTCAAGTACTCCGACCCGCTCACCGGGCAGGAAACCCTCGGCACCGTGGGCTCGGTCAAGATCCAGGACGGAGAAGCCGTGTTGCGTATCGATGGCACCGACGTCCCCCTCGGCAACGTCACGGAAGTGACCGGCGAATCCACTACGAACACCAACGCTACGAACACCGACGCTGCAGCCTCCGCGAGCGACGACCTGGCGGCCTGATCGCTTCGCGCCAGTCTTTTCACCGAACACCACCCCGAACCCAATCTCCCCATGGCACGTTCCCTCTTCACCGCTCTCAGCGGCATGCGCGTCAACCAGCAATGGATCGACGTGCTGGGTAACAACCTCGCGAACTCCAACACTCCCGGCTACAAGTCGACGCGCGCGAGTTTCTCGACCGCCCTCTCCCAAACTCTGCGCCCCGCCAGTGGCCCGAACGGCAACACGGGCGGTCGGAACTCCGATCAGATCGGCCTCGGTGCTGGGCAGGTCAGCACCAACCGCTCCTTCAACCAGGGCGCGCTGACGCAGACCGGTCGGATCTTCGACCTGGCGCTCGAGGGCTCGGGCTTCTTCAGCTTGCTCGGGAATGGTCAGCGCTCGTTCTCGCGCGTCGGCACGTTCGGCCTCGATGGCGAGCAGAACCTGGTCGACCAGAACACGGGCTTCCAGGTCCTCGACAACGCCGGGCAACCGATCACTCTGGACACCCAGTCGCTCTATCCGCCGCAGGCCACGAGCAACGTCGGGATCAAGGGCAACCTTCCCGCGGCCATCGAAGGTCCCCTCGCTGAGGTGTTGACCAGTCAGAACCCGTTCAGTTCCGGTTCGCCGGCGCAGTTGACCTCGACGAACGCTGGCCCGGTCTGGTCCCCGGGCATCGCGCAGGCAGGCCAGGCGTACAACCTCGAGGTCGTCGTCAGCGGCGGCGTCTCCCAGCAGGTCTCGGTCATCGTCGACGGGGCTGGCAACGTCGGCATCGCCGCGGTCGTGGCCGGTTTGGACGCGGTCAACGGCATGTCGGCCACCCAGGTCGGCAACGACATCTCGATCACCAGCGACCGTACGGGTGAAGCCGCCACGATCAAGGTGCTGCCGAGTCCACCCAACGACCTGGCCGGACTGATCGGCCTGTCCACCAGCCTCGCATCCGGTGTGAACCAGCCCGCGGTCGGAACGACCAACCTGAACACGCTGACCTCGACCATCAACCAGTACGTGGCGGGCGATCAGTTGGAGATCACCGGCGTGGCCAACGACGGTTCGCCGGTCAACGCGATCTTCACCTACGGCGCGGCCAACGACGGCGAGACCCTCGACGATCTCGAGGCCTTCCTCGACAGCGTCTTCACGGATGCGGACGTCACTTTCCAGAACGGATCGATCGGCGTGACGGCCCAGGTGGCCGGTGAATCGGACCTCCTGCTCTCCATCGCGGACGCCGCGACGAATGTCGGGACCTCGGAGTGGTCCACCCACTCGTTGACGGTGACGACCGAGGGAACGCCCCCCGACGAGGTCGTCATCTCGACCGAAGTCTTCGACAACGCCGGTGTCGCGCACACCCTGACGCTCAACTTCCAGCGAGCCCCCGACCTGTCCTGGTCCGTCATCGCGTCGATGCCGTCCGGAGAGGGCAGCGTCCTCGTCGGCGGTGACCTCGATCCGCTCACGGGCATTCGATTCACCACGGACGGTACGCCGACCGGTCTGGGCGGAGCGGACAGCCAGATCCTGCTGCGCTTCAACGGCCAGAACCTGACCCAGGCGGTCAACCTCGACCTTGGTCAGGACGGTGGCTTCGAGGGCATCACGCAGTTCGGCGCCAGCACGAGTCTGGCAGTCACGTCGCAGGACGGCTATTCCGACGGGGAACTCGCCAACCTGATCATCGACACGGACGGAGCGATCAACGGCTTCTACACGAACGGCCAGCTCCAAGAACTCGCTCAGCTCGGCATCGCCACGTTCACCAACGAGGATGGCCTCCAGGACATCGGCAACAACCTCTACACCGAGAGCGGCAACACCGGCATCCGGTCGATCGGTGAAGGCGGAACGCTCGGCCGCGGCGTCGTGGTCTCCGGAGCGTTGGAGAACTCCAACGTCGACACCGCGGAGACCTTCGTGCGCTTGATCGAAGCCCAGCGCGGTTTCCAGGCCAACGCCCGAGTCATCACGACGCAGGACGAGGTCCTGGCCGAAGTCGTCAACCTGATCTAAGCGGCTCCCATCGCTTAGGGCGGGTCGCCCCCCTCACTCAGCAACCGACACACCCCCCGTAGCCGAACGGCCGCGGGGGGTGCGTCTTGTTCCGAGGAGCCAGCTGGACGCGCACCGTTCGTCGTCGTGAATTGCCGAACCCGGCGCGGCGTTACCGGGCGTTACCGAACCAGGTTCATCGCCACACACCTGGAGCTGTAGGCGCGGAGGAACGCCGCGCCAACTGTTCCAGGTGTGTGGCGGTGAACCTGGTTCGGTAACGCCGGATGAATCGATCCCGATGAACCTCGGACCCCCTGGGCATCGCGTTCCCGGGGCGGAAAACGATTCCGGGTGCGTGGGAAGCCGCTTCCGCCTGCGGGCCCCGTTGGGCCTCGAAAGGGCCCCCAGGAGCCTCCAGGGGCCGACTTGTGGACTTGGCACTCCCTTTGCTTCCAAGGCCGCCATGAATACTGGTCTGTATCGAGGTGTGGGTGCGATGGACGCTGCTGAGAAGCGTCTGGAAGCGGTCACGCAGAACCTCGCCAACGTGCGCACGCCTGGCTTCAAGCGCCAAGCCGCGACCCATCACGCGTTCCGCGTCGGTGGTCCGGACAGTACGGAGTACGGCGTCGGCTCGACGGGGCGCATCGACCTGTCGCAAGGCGACTTGCAGCGCACGGGCAACGAGCTTGACCTGGGTTTCCTGGGTCGCGGCTTCTTCGAGGTCGAAGGTCCCGCCGGTGAGCTCTACACCCGCAACGGCAGCTTCCACGTGGATGACTCCGGCGTGCTGCTGACCGGCAACAACTACCCCGTCGCCTGGAAGGGCATCCGGGGTGACATCCAGCCCGCCGGGCAGCCCGTGAAGATCGACCCGAAAGGCGTCGTGACCCAGGGCGGCGCCAAGATCGGCGAGTTGAAGCTCGTCGACTTCAACTCCCCCGAGCGCCTGCGACTCACCGACGCCGGCTACTTCTTGGCCGACGCCGACCTGGCGCGCACCGAAGCCTCGGGCGACCTGCATCAGGGTTCCCTCGAAGCCTCGAACGCCTCCGGCGTGAACGAACTCGTGAACCTCATCACCGTCCAGCGCAGCCACGAGATGGCCGCGAGCGTGATGAAGATGATCGACCAGACCTACCAACGTCTCAGCCAGCAGCGCTGATCCCCGCGCGCTCCACCCCTCACCTCGCGGGCCGCCACCCGCGCTGAACCCCAAACCCACGCCAGCCATGAACCGCTCCCTGCTCACCGCCGCCTCGGGCATGAACGCCCAACAGATGCAGGTCGATGCTCTCGCGAACAACATCGCGAACAGCAACACCACAGGCTTCAAACGGTCCAACCTCGAGTTCCGCTCGCTCTTCTACCAGACGCTGCGCCAGCCCGGCGCGCCGACGGGATCGGGGCAGCAGGACGCCGGCCTCCAGGTCGGCAGCGGAGTCGACATCGCCGGCAGCCGCGTCGTGCTCATGCAAGGCACGATCACCCAGACCGGGAACAACTTCGACGTCGCGATCGAGGGCAACGGCTTCTTCGAGGTCCAGCTCCCGAACGGCGAGTCGCGCTTCACCCGGGACGGTTCCTTCCGTCGCGACTCGACCGGCTCGCTCACCACGTCCCAGGGCTACTACCTGCAGCCGCAGATCACGCTGCCCGACGGCGTGACCGAGATCAGCATCGGCCAGGGCGGCGAGGTCTCCTACATGGACGACAGCGGTCAGCTGACGACCGCCGGCGACCTGCAGTTGACGCGGTTCCCGAACCCCTTCGGCCTGCGCGCCGAGGGCGCCAACCTCTACGCCGAGACCGTCGCGTCCGGCGCTCCGGCCACCGCCACGCCCGGCGAGAACGGCACCGGCTTCCTGGTGCACCAGTCCCTCGAGGGCTCGAACGTCTCGACCGTCGAAGAGCTGGTCGGCCTGATCGTCGCGCAACGCAGCTACGAGATGAACAGCCGAGCCGTCCAGGTGTCGGACGAGATGCTCCAGACCTCCACCCAACTGGTCCGGTAACGCATCATGATTCTTCCCATCCTTCTCGCGCTGACCGCCAACGACGTGACCGTCACGCTTCCCGAAGCGACGACCGTCGTCGGAACGGAACTGACCGTGGCCCTCGTCGCCGACGTCGCGTGCGACGACGCCGTGATCGCCAAGCAGATCGGCGAGTACGGCCTCGGCTATGCTCCCGCACCGGGCTACTCACGCCTGTTGCAGGCTGCGCGCATCCAGGTGCAGCTGGCCCAGGCCTTCCCCGAGGTCACGCTGATCTTCGCCGGTTCGATGAGCGTGCGCGTCACGCCCGAAACGACTCGGGTCACGGTCAGCGACTTGCGCGCCGAGGCCCTGCGTGCCTTGCGCACGCACAACGGCTCCACGGAGCTCGAGGTCGTGCCGCGCGGTTCGCTCACGGACCTGGAGGTGCCTCGCGCCAACGAGACCCTCACTCTGAACGCGCGCTTGAACGATCCGATCCTGCGCTCGGGCAACCTGAACGTGCCGGTCGAGATCGTCATCGACGGCGTGGTCTGGCGCACCGTTTGGACCGCCTGGCAAGCCGGCGTCTTCGCCCAACGTCCCGTGTTGAAGGTCGATGTTCCGCGCGGAACGGCCATCACCGCCGCGCTCGTCGAGTACCAGCGCGTCGAGGTCACCACTCGCCCCGCCGCCAGCGCGCTGAAGCCCGAAGACATGGCTCACATGCAGGCCACGCGCGACCTGGCCGCCGGCCATGTCGTCACTGAGTCCGACGTGCAGCGCATGCACGTCCTGCAACGCGGCGACCTGGTCACGTTGGTCGTGAAGAAGGGGCGCATCGAAGCGCGCTCCGTGGCGACGGCGCTGGAAGCCGGTCGCATCGGCGATCGCGTGCGCGTGCAGGTGAAGTCCTCGGGTCGCGAGGTCTGGGCGACGCTCGTCGCGAAAGACCTGGTCGAGATCGTCCTCCATTGAACCTCCTGAATCCCATCACCATGTTCACCCAAATCACTCGATGGACGCTCGTGCTGAGCCTCGTTCTGCTGTTCGCTCCCGAGGCGGAAGCGCAGGGCAGCGGCCGCCGCGGCTCGATCTACAACTCGAACCAAGGTCCGATCCAGCTGGCGGCCAACAAGACGGCGCGTCGCAGGGGCGACCTCGTCACGGTCATCATCAGCGAGATCCAGGACGTCCGGAACGAAGAGAAGACGGACCTGACCAAGACCTCGTCGCTCGACTACCAGATCTCGAACCTCGACGTGCTGCCGAACGCGTTCAGCCCGCTTCCGGGCGTGACGACCGGCAAGAACGACGGGTTCAGCGGCAACGCCAAAGTCGAGAAGCGCGGTCGCTTCGAAGCCCGCTTGACCGCGATCGTCATGGACACGCTGCCCAACGGCAACCTCGTGATCCAGGGTCGCCGCGAGCTGCGCATCGACCAGGAACTGAAGGTGATCGAGTTCACCGGAATCATCCGTCGCTACGACGTGAAGTCGAACAACACGGTCATGAGCGAGTCGGTCGCCGACGCGCGTGTGCGCTATTCCGGTAGCGGCCCGATGACCAACACCACCCATCGCCGTGGCCTCAGCCGCTGGCTCCACAACGCCATCGACTGGATCTGGCCCTTCTGATCGGAGCACGAATCATGCATCTCCTCACCATCACGCTCGCGGCTCTGCTCGCAGCGCCGCAAGGGTCGACCCAGGGCACGGCGCCCACCGGGACGCAGAACGGCGGCGCGCAGTCCTCGACCGCTCCCGCTGCGTCCGGCCAAGGCATTCTCATTCCCGCGGGTTCCGTCGAAGCACCGACGCAGCCCACGGGCTCCTCGACGTCCACCTTCCGACGTGGCCCGCGTGGCACGAACCCGCGCAACGCAGGTCCGACCGGCATGATCCTCGCACCCGTGCGCAGCCTCGTCGGCGTGCGCGGCATGGAGGACAACCACGTCTGGGGCATCGGCCTCGTCGATGGCCTCTCGGGCACCGGCGACTCCGGCGACCTCGCGAAGCAACTGCTGCGCAACATCTTGTTGACGCAGGGCATCGTCGTCGACGAGTCGGACCTCGAGTCCGAGAACCTCGCCGTCGTCCGCGTCGAAGGCACGATCTCGGCCGGCATGCGTCCCGGTCAGGTCATCGACGTCCGCGTCAGCACCATCGGTGATGCGACCAGTTTGGTCGGAGGCAACCTGGCCTTCGCCGAGCTCTTCGATCCGCGTGGCGAGACGGTCTTCGCGACCGCCAGCGGTCCGATCGCCGTCGGTGGATTCACCGCCGAGGGCGCAGCGGCGAGCGCCACCAAGAACCACACGACCGTCGGCACGTTGCCGATGGGCGGCAAGATCGAGCGTGAGATCCCGACCAACGTCGTCAGCGATCATGGCTTCATCCACCTCGACTCTCGCAAGGGCCAGGACACGTTCGGCAACGTCGTGCGCATCTCGGAGGCGATCAACGGCTTGTACCCGAACGTCGCCGAAGTCCTGCCGGACGGCAAGAGCGTCAAGGTCCGCGTCCCCGAGGACCTGCCCTCCAGCGCGCACGTCGCCTACCTGGATAGCCTCCTGCGCCTGTCGGTCCAGACCGACAACCTGGCGCGCGTCGTCATCAACGAACGCACCGGCGTCATCGTGATGGGTGGCGACGTCCGCCTGCGTCCCGGCGCGATCGGGCACGGCGCAATCATCATCAACATCGCCGAGACCCAAGAGGTCAGCCAACCCGGCGGCCTGAGCGGCGGTCAGACCCAAGCGGTCGATCGCACGCAGGTCGACGTTCTGGAAGAGGACAACCCGCTCGTGCTCATTCCCGAGTCCGTCAGCTTGGCCGAGGTCGTCGAAGTGTTGAACACGCTCGGCGCCTCACCCCGCGACCTGATCAGCATCCTGACCGCCATGAGCGAGGGCGGCATGTTGGTCGCCGAGATCCGGAGGATGTGATGGACGCAGGTCTTTCGATTCAGTCCGGCGCGGCCGAGGCCGCACGCAACACCGGCGTGCTCGACACGGGCAAGATCCAGCGTCTTGGCCGCGACGGCGACGTCGACGGTGCCGCGCACGAGATGGAGAAGTTGTTCGCGACGATGCTCGTCAGCGAACTGCGCAAAGCACTTCCCGAAGGCTTGTTCGGCAGCGGCGCCGGGCACGACACGTACTCCGGTTGGTTCGACGAGCACATCGGCGCAACGCTCGCCGACTCCGGTGCTCTCGGCCTGGCCGGCCAGATCAAGGCGTCCATGAACCAACCGCCTCCGAGCGAAGGTTGACCATGATGAACATCGACAGTTTGACGATCCACTTGTGCGCCGTCGTCCGCGAGGACCTGGTCGGGCAAGAGCGCCTCTATGTCGCCCTGGAATCCCAGGAGCAAGCGGTGCTCGGTCACGATCCGGAGGCGCTGGAGAAGGCGACGATCCTCGTGGCGGACCAGCTGGAAGCGAGCGCACTGCGTTCGACCAAGCGCGCACGTCTCGTGCGGACCTTCGCCGATCATTTCGGTGTCGCCGGCGGCACGGTGACCCTCGGATCCATCGCGGCCCGTCTGGGCGAGTCCGGACAACAGCTGTCCGAGCTCCGACTCGAGCTGCGCGATCTCGCCGAACGCGTGATGGCCAAGAACCGGCGTGTCTCGGCTCTGATCTCGATGCACCGCAACGTGACCAACGAGATCCTGGAAACCGTCCTCGCCGATGGCGAAGGCAACCCCATTCACGAGAGGGGCGTCCTGCTCGACGCCGAGGCTTGAACCATGGCTGACATCGCACTGGGTATCGGCCTGCAGGGCCTGCTGTCGGCGCAGTCCGCCCTGGACACGCTCGGGCACAACCTGGCCAACGCGAACACCCCCGGGTACTCGCGCCAACGTCTGAGCTTGCAAGCTCAACGCCCCCTCTCCATGGGCGGCACCATGGTCGGGCGAGGCGTCCAGACGAACGGCATCCGTCGCATCAGCGACAACGTGCTGAATCGACGCATCGTGTCCCAGACGTCCGTTGCGGCGAAGCTGGACGCGGGCGTGTTGGCGTTGTCCGGTGTCGAGTCGATGCTGGGTGGCGTCGGAGGCGTCGGCATCGGCGCGATGCTCGATGGCTTCTTCGAGAGCGTCTCGAGCTTGGCGGGCGACGCCGGAGACCTCGTACGGCGCAACGGCGTCGTGCAATCGGCTGAATCGCTGACGAACCAGTTCCATCAGATCGCGGACTCCAGTGAGGGTCTGAAGGGCGACACCTTGGAGCAGGTGCGAGCGCTGTCGAAGCAGGTGAACTCGCTCGCCGTTCAGATTCGAGACATGAACAAGGAGATCGCCTCGAGCGAAGCCGGTGGAGGCTCGGCGAACGACCTGCGCGACCAGCGCGATGTCGCCATGCAGTCGCTGGCCAACCTGGTCGACGTGCGCTACCAGGAGTCGTCGACGGGCTCGGTGACGTTGAGTATCGGCGGTCATCTTCTGGCCGGCGAGAACCTGGTGCATGAGCTGCGTGCCGAACTGAACGACGACGGCGAGCTCGAGATGTACGTGGGGGACACGACGCGGCCGGTCGAAGTCCGCGGCGGACAGATCGGTGGTTTGGTCGACTTCATGCAGAACACCGTTCCGGAGCTCGAAGCGCGCATGGACACCCTGGCGCGCAACCTGATCTTCGAGGTCAACCGCGCACACAGCACCGGCATCCCGAGCGCCGGCGGGTTCCAGACCCTGACCTCCACCAACTCGCTCGAGGACATCGACGGCGACGGCCAGTATCTCGACCAGCGCATCGGCGACTCGGGACTTCCCTTCGACATTCAGGACGGAACCCTGGCGATCAACGTCACGAACTCCAGCACGGGCCAGGTGCGCACGCACCAGATCGAGATCGACGAGTCGATGTCGGTGCAGGACCTGCTCAATCGCATCAACGCGATCGACAACGTCGCTGCGACCATCGACGGATCCGGTCGCCTGCAGATGACCGGCCAGAACGGGAACCTGTTCGACTTCAGCAACCGTTTGGACGGCATGCCCGACGAGATCGGCAGTTTCGGCGGCATGCGGGCCTCGGTCTCCAGTCTTGGAGAGGAGCCGTTCGTGCTGGCCGATGGCATGACCTTCGACTTCGACGGCATCGCGGGGCCTTTCACGATCACGCTCGACGCTTCCGACTTCGACAACATCTCCCAAGCGACGGCCTCCGAGGTCGCCGGTGTGCTCAGCCAGAATCCGATGCTGGCCACCAACGGCATGCGCGCCGCGGCGGTCGACGGCCACCTCGTGTTGCAGAGCAGCTCGGGCGGATCGACGCAAGGGTTCGACGTCACGGGAGGCTCGGCGCTCGCCGCCATGGGCATCCCGACTGGAACGTACAGCGGAAGCACCATTTCGACCTCAGTTTCGATCTCGGGCGCCTACTCCGGCGCCGCGAACCAGGAACTCACCATGCGCCCGTTGGGGGATGGCCAGATCGGCTCCACACAGGGCCTGCAGATCGAGGTGCGCAACCAGATGAACGAAGTCGTGGCGGTCCTGGACGTCGGTTCCGACTACGTCCCTGGAACGCCTCTCGATCTCGGCGACGGTCTGCAAGCCAGCTTCACCGTCGGCGAGCTTTCGGCCACCGATCAGGACTTCCTGGTCGTGCACGCGTTGGCCGATTCGGACACCAGCGACATGCTGGCCGCGTTCGGCATGAATGCGTTCTTCTCGGGTTCCGACGCGAAGTCGATCGGCGTCAGCCAGCGCATCGTGGACGACCCGTCGTTGATGTCCGCCTCGAAGACCGGCGGAGCCGGCGACAACGGTGCCTTGCTGCAGATCCTCAAGCTTCAATCCGGCCACGTGGAAGGTCTGAATTCCGGCTTCAGCCAGTACTTCGGCGACGTGGTGGGGGACGTGGGTTTCGACATCGAGACGAAGCAGCGCGCCGCCGACACCGAACGTTACCTGGTCGATTCGCTGCAGCAGCGCCGCGACGACATCAGCGGCGTCAGCGTCGACGAAGAACTCGTCGACATGATCCGCTTCGAACAGGCCTACACCGCGTCCGCGCGGTTCATCCAAGTCGTGCAGCAAATCACCGACACGACCCTGCAACTGATCTGATCCCATGTCCGTACGCCCCACACAAGCCGGCATCTTCACCAGCGTGAAGCAAGGCCTGGCGATGAACCTCTCACGGTTGATCCGCGCCCAGGAACAGGTCTCGAGCGGTCGGCGCATCCTGCGCGCCAGCGACGACCCTGCCGGTGCATCGATCGCGTTGTCCCTGCGCCGCCAGCAGAGTCAGGTCGAGGGTTGGACCAACGCGGTCAACGACGGCCGACCCCTCCTGGAGGCCGGTGCTTCGCGTCTCGAAGAGGCTTCGAACCTGTTGTCGGAAGCCCGCGCCCTCACGTTGCAAGGACTCAACGGCACGTTGAACCAGACCGACCGCAACACGATCGCCGATCAAATCGAAGCGATCGCGGAAGGCCTGGCGAGCACGGCCAACACTCAGCTCGGGGATCGCTTCCTGTTCTCGGGAACGGAAACGGATACCAAGCCGTTCGAGTTCGTCGGGCAAGGCAGCGAGCGTCATGTGCAGTACCAAGGGGACTCCGGAAGTCTGCAAGCCCTGGTCGGCAGCGAGGCCCGCGTCGAGCTGGGCGTGCCCGGCAACGAGGTCTTCGGACGCACTAGCTATCGCGACACGGCCTACTCCAACATCACGGGCATCCAGAGTGGAACGCAGTCCGACTGGGGCCAAGGCTACGAGACTCTCCAACTGCGCACCGATTCGGTGAACGGGGCGATGGGTCAGGGCGTGACCCTCGCGGGAAGTTCACGGGATTCGATCCTGGGTCCGCACGACCTGACGATCGACGCGACGGCGGGCACGATCCAACTGGGAACGGGCGCAGCCGTGGAGATCCCCACCCCACTGCCGACCGAGATGGACCTGGTGGACGGGGACGGTTCCGTGCTGGTCGTCGACATGTCGGCGTGGTCCGGCAGCGACTTCACCACGACCGTGACGGGCTCCGGTTCGATCTCGCTCGACGGAGCCGTGTGGACGAGCTTCACCGGCGCTGAGACGAACCTGCAGCTGACGGACGAGGACTCTGGGGCCGTGATCCACGTCGATACGACCGCGGTCACCCGCGCCGGCAAGGAGTCCGTCGTCTTCCAGGGTGCCAACAACACGATCGACACCCTGCTGGCCCTCGCGAACGACTTCCGCAACGAGCAAGGCCTGAGCATCGATCAGGTGAACAGTCAGGTCAACCTGCACCTGGGTGAGCTCGCGGACGGTCACGATCATCTCCTGCAGGGGCTCGGCCAGCTCGGCGCGCGCCACGCCCGTCTGAACCAGTCCGAGAATCAACTCGGCGAACTGTCGCTGCAACTCGAGTCGCTGCGCTCGGGCATCGAGGACGCCGACCTCAGCGAGGTCGTGCTCGACATGACGCGCGCCGAACAGACGCTCCAGGTCGCCCAGGCGACCGGGGCGCGACTCCTCCAACAATCCCTCCTGAACTATCTCGGCTAGCGCCCGAGCTCGGAATCGAACCATGGATCCCAATCTTCATCTGAACGCGACCGCCGGCACGTCCGGCGTCCCGAACTCCGGCGCGAACGCTTCGTCGAAGACCTCCTCTTCGGGAGGTCCGGCGTTCCACGCCTTGCTCGAGAAGCTCGAAGGACACACGCGCGACCTGCGCAGTGCCTCCGAGAACCTCGAAGGCCCCGGCGGTCTGGCCGGTGCGGTCGACCGCTCTCGCGCGTCCATCGAGGACGCCCTCTCCCTCCACGACCAGCTGCTCGAAGCCTATCGCGCGGCGAACCAGAACCCGGACTCCACCTCCGAGGCTGCCTGATATGTCCAACACCGCCACCGTCTCCCCCCCGACGCCCGCCACCGCCAACCTCGTCAGCAACGTGATGCGCGACGGCCGTCCGATCGCGGACTGTCCTTTGATCTTCGGCGCCTCCGCTCGAGGACGCTTCGTGCGTCACGACGACGACGCCGGCAAGCCGCTCTCGACCTGCGCCATCCTGGAGCGTCGCGCCGTGACGTCCGCGGGAACGTTCGGGCTGGGTCTGATCGGTTCCGTCGTGACCGCGCCGAGCGCGCGCGGCAACGGCTACGCACGCGAAGTCCTGGAAGCCGCAGAGCAGACGCTCGGCGAAGATGGTTGTGCCATCGCGATGCTCTGGGCCGACGATGCCGCGTTCTATCAGCACCTCGGTTGGATCCCGGCCGGTTGCGAGCTCGACTACGTGCTGTATCCGGAGTCGGCGTTCTTCATGCCCGACCCGACCCACGTGCGTCCGGCCACCGCGCAGGACACGACCGCGATCCACGAGCTGTACCTGGCGCACCCCGAACGCCTCGAGCGCAGTCTCGAGGAGACCGTAGCTCTGTTGGGGACGCCCAAGATGCAGGTGGTCGTCGAGGAGCGGGACGGCACCGTCACCGCATACGCCTGTTTGGGTCGCGGCGACGATCTGGAGCAGGTCGTGCACGAATGGGGCGGCACGAACGAAGCGCTGGTCGCCTGCGTCCGCCACTTCTTGGACGCGCGCGGTCCCGAGGCCGGCCCGCTGTTCCTGATGGTCCCGCCGACGCGTCAGGCCTTGGTCCACATGCTCGACCTGATCAAGACGCCGGGCACGGTCGGCGTTCTGGGCATGGCGAAGATCGTGAACCGCAAAGCCGCGTGCCAGATGCTTGCGTCGGTGTTGCCCCAGGGCACGAGCTGTCGCGTCGTCGACGAGACCACCGTCGTCGAGGGTCCGACCGGCCACATCGTGCTCGGCGACCGAGAACTGCTGCTCACGTTGATGCCTCCGAAGGCGAACCCCGAAGTCGTCGAAGTCGTCGAGGCTTCGATCGGCGCGCGCATCGACGCGTTGCCCTTCGGCCCCTTCGTCTGGGGGCTCGACTCGATCTGATCCGTCTTGGCTGGCGAATCTGGAGAGCGTGAGGGGCTGGCGTGGCCCCTCGCGCTCTCGCCCTTTTAGGGGTCCTACTCCGGATGACCCACTATCGGACTCTCGATCGGGGAAGCGCTGCAACGGACCTCCCCGCGGCCCCTCCTTCATGGCAAGATCCCCACCCTCGAGGGACCTGCCCCCTCGAGTCGATTCGGCGTCCTCTCTCCATGACCCTGCATCCCTATCACCGTTCCGGTCTGTACGTGGCGCGCATCTGTGCGCTCGTCACCTTCTATCTCGTCCTCGCGTCGTTCCTGTTGACCGGCGAGGACGCGGACATGCGCACGTTGCACACGCGCATCGGCGCGGGCCTCGTCTGGGTCGCTTCGATCGCGTTCTGGGGACGGATGTCGTCGGGGATCCGACTGTTGACGGTCGCGTCGTGCTTGACGACGGGGATCGTCTTTCTCGTCGTCGGACTCTGATCCCCGCGCCGACCTAGGCGTAGTTCTCGGGGAACAACCGTCGCTCGACCGCTTCGATCGCGATGTGCAGGACCTTGATGTGGATCTCCTGGATCCGATCCGAGGTCGTCGCGTGCGGCACCACGATCGCCACTTCGCACAGGTCGAGCATCTTCCCGCCGCCCTTGCCCAACACGCCGACGACCTGGATGCCCCGTTCGCGTGCGGCTTCGCAGGCGCGAATCATGTTCGGTGAATTGCCGGACGTCGAGATGGCGACCAGCAGGTCCCCCTCGCGGCCTTGCGCCTCGACCTGGCGCGCGAAGATCTCGTCGTAACCGAAGTCGTTCGCGATGCACGTCAAGTGACTCGGGTCCGAGAACGAGATCGCGGACAGCGCCGCACGGTTGCCGCGGAATCGACCGGTCCACTCCTCGGCGAAGTGCATCGCGTCGCACATGCTGCCGCCGTTGCCGCAGGACATGAGTCGGCCACCACCCGTCAACGTGGCGTGCGCTAGGTCGGCGAAGCGCTCGACCGATGCGAGGTGAACGGGATCCGCCAGGAAGGCGGCGAGAGTGGCTTGGGCTTCCTCGAACGAGGCGCGCACGGGGTCGGGACCGGACATGGCGCCCAGGATAGCCCGATCGTGGTCGGGAAGGACCGGTCGAGGCGCCCGGAACCCTCCCAGGGGCCTCCCCAGGATTTTTGGAAAGCCGCGGTGACCCCCGAAAACCTGCTGGATACCTCTTGTGCGATACGAAAGGAGAAGCCCGTCGGCGAACGGCCCGCACGTTCCCGACGCTAAAGGGTGGACCACTTTCTAGAGAGCTCGTTGGCTTGTGCTGACGAGCTCTCGTTGCTTGGTGGGCGATCACACGGCACATCGCACACCGCCTTCGCTCGACCTCCGCAAATGGGGACCGCGGGCGCACACCCAGTTCGAGTTCGCACGGTGGTAGGCGCGCCAGGAAAGTACGGGCGAGGTCGCCCCGACAGAGTGCTCGCGGTCAGGGGAATTCGACCTCGACCACGTTGGAGAAGTTCGCGAAACCGGGCATCAGTGGACTGCCGCTTTGATCACGGAACCACAACTGGAAGTAGTACGTGTCGCCGGTCCCGATCCATAGACCTGGCGGAGAGAAGGGCAGCTGCACGGGAACGTCGAAACCGGAGCCGGATGTGGACGTGCCCGACAGGTTCTGAAAGACGAAGTTGTCGTCGAACTGTCCGATGGATTCGAGAGAAGGGAGCCCCTGATTCTGTGCCGCGTTCGTGTTGTAGCGCCCCGTGGGGGGTCCCAAGCACAGCACACCTTCGGACACCGGAGTGCCGGTCGTTGAGGTCGACGAAACCAAGAAGAACCCGAACTCTCCCGGCGGGCCGTCAACGGCTTCGAGGTGCAAACCAGAACTACTGGGTCCGCCCAGGGAGCTGTAGTTCAAGCGCGCACTGCGGTTCGCATAGTGCACATTGGCCGGATCGCACAGAACCTGGATGCCAGCCTGCGAACAAGGTGCTGTCCAGGGTTCGATGATGAGATACCTCTCTTGGAGCGCAGTCTCTGGCACGGAGTTCCCGACCTGGATCAATACGTCGTCCCCCGCCACCAGGTCGCTCACGATCGAGATCGCCGCACTCCCTGTTGCATCGTCGATGCAGACGGCCGAGCAATCGGAGCCGAGATGAACCGCCAGCCTTGGGTCGTCCGGGGCGAAGGCGATGAGGCGGAAGCGCCAGGCGCCGTCACACGGAACGACGAAGTGCCAGAACAGGTCCCGGTGGATCTGCCCCGGCGTCGTCCCGACCATGTTGGCCGGGCTCGGACAATTGGTCGGATCTCCGCCGTCGAAACCAGAGGTCGTCGCGAAGGTGTTGTTGAGCAGGATCGATGCCTCGCCGAACACCATGCTCGGACTGGAGCAGTCGTCGTTGACGAGGGGGGCACCGACGTAGGAGACGTTGATCACCCCTTGCCCTGTGGCCCCCGCTGCACCGCCGACCTGGATCAGGACCTGTTCCCCCACGGCGAGCCCAGTCAGGACGACCGAGCTCTGGAGTCCACAGGCGTCGTCGCTCTCGGCCGCACACGTGGCTGCGCAGTCGCCTCCGAGATGAACGGCGAGGCGCGTGTCGAAGGTCGATCCGCACGTGTCGAACTGGAAGTCGCCGGAAGCTGGAGCCGTGAATCGGAAGAACAGGTCCGCATCGACGGGATCGACGCAGGAGCCGCCGCTGAATCCAGAATTGCTGACGAGCGGCACACCTCCGGACATCGTGCCGGCATTGGTGAACGGCGTCGTTCCGACGTCGATGTCGATCGCCTGGGCACAGCTCTGATTCGGTTGCGCGTACCGAGAGATATTGAGGGTGCCCGCCGTCTGAAACGCCGTGTACAGGGGATCGTTGTCCCAAGTACCGACTTGGATGAGGTATGGGGTACCCGCTTGGACGTTACGCAGCACCCGGCCCGGCCCTGAGAAGCCGCCACAATCCACGCCGGCCTGCAGGTACTCCATACACGTCGCCGAACAACCCACTCCCGTGTGCAACACCAGGACGTCGAAGAAGGGTGTTGCGCAGATGTCGAACTGGAAGTCGTTGTCCTCCGGCGCGGTCCACTGGAAGAACACGTCGTTGGAGGCTGTGGTGCCCCCGAGGCCCATGGCGCAAGCAGCACTGCCTCCATCGAACCCGCTGGTTGAGGCGAACCGCAGGTCGTAGGGGAAGGACCCAACCGTCGTCAATTGTGTTGGCGTGGCACACGTGTCGTTCGTGGGAATGTCGTTGCCTTGGATCTGGAGGAAGAAAGACCCATAGGGCGCCCCACTGCCGAATAACGTTCCTGCCTCGATCAGGAATTGATCCCCAGCAGAAACCTCAGCCAGCCAGTAGACCGATCCTCCCGGCCCGATGCATCCGGACGATACGTCAAGCGTGCCGATGCAAGTTGCATTGCAGTCGAAGCCATCGTGCACAGAGATTCCCGACGAGAAACTCTCGGTGCAGGTGTCGATCTTGTAGACACCGTCCTGCGTCGCCGTCCATGCGAAGAACACGTCATGACGGGGCGCCCAGGATACATCGCACGGAGAGCCTACCCCACCGTTGAACGTTGTTGAGGTCGCGCTCCAGCGCGTGTAGGGGAACACGCCGTTGCCGGCGATCGAAGTGGGTGTCGCGCACGTATCGTTGAGTGGCGGGTCAGGAAAGGGCTCGATGTTCAAGGTGCCTGTCGGCGGCGCAGCGGGAGGATCCTCATTCCAGTTTCCGACCTGGATCAAGTAGGTCGTGCCGTTCGTTGCTCCGTCGAGCCAAGTCTCCGCCCCGACACACTCGTAGTCGTACCGCCCGTATTGCTGACAGGTTGCCGTGCAGTCCGAGCCGACGTGGATGTTCACGGCGATGGCCGTGCCGTCCTCGCAAGCGAAGATGCGGTAGTCGTCGTCCGCAGGCGCAGTCCAGGCGAAGAAGACGTCGAAACCGGGGGCGCCGTCCTCGGCTTCACCGCAAATGGACGGGTCGCCGCCGTCGAAACCAGATGAGGTCGCTCCGCTTCGGTCGTAGGGCCATGTGCCCAGGCCAGAAATCACATCAGGTGTCGAGCAGGTGTCGTTCGACGGGGGGCCTTGAGCGAGCGCGGGGCCCACCAGGAGGATCAGGGCCAAGGCGAGGAACGTGGATTGATAGTGCATGTGTAGCGATCGAGACAATTCGACAGTAGTCGACCATGTCCATGCCGGCACCGATAGTGCTGACGAGGCCTGCGCACGAGTCTAATTCACGTATAGACCTCGACCGGGTGCGCATGCCCCGGGATGGGGCCCAGGAGGGGCGCGACCGGGGTCGTGACCACCGACTCGTGGCCAGTCTCGGGCATTCCAGATACGCTCGCATCATCTCGGGGTAGCGCGATCTCTCGCCGCCACCTCGGTACTTACGCATGCGTATCCCCACCCAACTCCTGCTCGGCCTGCTTCTCGTGGCTCCATCGTTCGGGCAGGGGAACAGCTGCTACGACGCCGAGCCCATTTCTGGCGAAGGCAGCTTCGCCTACGACTTGACGGGGTTCGGCGATGCTCCGATGGACTTCGGTGGCTCACCTTGCGTGACCACGATCGATGACAACGGATTCTTCGTCTGGACCGCGACGGATTGCGGGGACTTCCGTGTCGACACCTGCGGAACGGTGCCCGACAACGCCCTGCAGGTTGCCGTGGGGTCCGGATGCGATGCGGTCTGCTTGATCAATGCATCGCAGAACGCGACGGACCAGGACTGCACGATGGCGAAGACCCTTCTGCTTCGTGACGTCAGCCCCGGTGACACGTTCTTGTTCGAGGTCGGAGATCATTGGACCGGGTTCCCGCTCGGGACCTTGAACGTCACGGCCGTTCTTCCCGATCACAACACCTGCTCGACGCCGGACATCATCGTCGGTACGGGACAGTTCGCGTTCGATGGTCGTTGGAACACGTCTTCTGGCTTCGATGGCGGAACACCCTTGGTTTGCGCCCCTATCCCTGACGTGGGCGCGCCGATCCAGGACTACTTCATCCGTTGGTCGCCGATCAGTTCGGGCGACTACGAGATCCGGGCCTGCTTCAGCACATCGTCATTCTTCGGACAGTCTCTGAGTGTCTACGACGGACCCGGCTGCTCGGCCACATGCCTGTTCAACGTGCGAGACTGCGAAGTCAACATCACGAACGTCTCCGGTGGCGACTCGTACCTCATTCAAGTCGGACACTTCTTCTCTGGCGAGAACCTGGGCCCGAAAGGCACCGTCAACATCACAGCGTTCAGTACGAACGTGGCGAACGACAACTGTGCAACACCGGAGCCGATCAGTGGGACAGGCACCTTCGTTTCAGGCAGCGGGACGAGATCGTATTTTACGGGTGGCAACCCTTTGCTGTGTGGAGTGATGCCGCTGAGGGACGTGTTCTTCGCATGGACCCCGCTTATCACCGGCGACTACGCGTTTCACAACTGCCCTTTGATGATGGGCGCAATGGGGATCTACGAGGGCTCCGATTGTGATGCCGTTTGTATCGGGGAGGGCATCGTTGATCACTGTGGGACGCAAGAGCGACGCGTTCTGCGCAATGCGCAGGCCGGAACGACCTATCTACTGCAGGTGCCCGGGTCCACCGCATTCAATCCGACGTTCCAGATCGATCTGGCTCCCCCCGGCCCGCCCAACGACACTTGCATGACGCCCACCGTGATTCAGGGGTTGGGTTCGTTCGCGACGGACCGGACCGGAGCGTCCTCTACGGGATTCGACGGCGGTGGGAGCTTGGCGTGCCAGCATCCTTGGGACGACGATCCGTTCGCTCAGGACATCTTCTATCTATGGAGTCCGACGAGTCCAGGCACCTACTTGGTGGATATGTGCGTGCCTGGTGCAACGGCGATCCAGGTGCACGCGGGCTCCGATTGTTCTGCCACCTGCGTGGGGGCTACCGTTCCCCTCACTTGCTCATTGGCCGCGAGCGGAGTCCTGCTCCAGGACGTTACGCCGGCTGACGAGTTCCTGATTCAGATTGGCGATCGGACGAACGGCAAGGGCCAGCCTCCTGCTGGTTCCTTCGACATCAGCCTTGCGTCTCCGGCCCCGACCAATGACACCTGCCTGTCTCCGGAGGCCATTACGGGGACCGGCCTCTTCGGGTTCGACTTGAACGGAGCTCGTATCAGCGGATTCGAGGGAGGTGGAGCGCCTTGCGGTGATTTCACCGACTACCTGGATGTGTTCTTCCTGTGGACGGCTCCCGCGGACGGGAGCTACGGGGCCGAGGTGATCGACGCGCCGTGCCTACTGTTCTTCGCGTTCCACGACGGAAGTGATTGCTCGGCCACCTGTTTGGGCGAGACGGCCGGGGGCTCTTTCTCGTTGCGTGCCACCCACGACCTGGGCGACGTTCAGGCCGGCGACCAGTTCCTCATTCAGATTTCGAGCAGGACGAGTCCGGACCCGACCACCTCCGGAATCGGAACGGGGGTGGGGACGTTCTCGATCCTCGAGAACGCTCCCATCCACGACACACCGCAGTCGCCAGCCCTGATCGTCGGCGAGGGCACGTACCCTTGGGACAATACGCTTGCCGGCACGAGTGGGTATGACGGCGGCAACCAAGGCCTCTGCATGAGCGGCGCGAACCTGCCCGGTACGCCGATCGGACCTTGTATCCAAGACCTGTTCTGGAGATGGAGTCCGACCTGCCACGGCGACTATCGCTTCGACACGGAAGGTTCGCCTGTTGTGGTCGAGACGAAGATGAACCTACTCCGCGGAGATCCTGATTCGATCGGCGGTGGAGTCTGCATCACCTCGGACAACGACAGCGGCTCGATGCCTGCCGGGTCGTCGTCGATCGTGCTGACCGATCTCGCCCCCTGGGACGTCATCATCGTTCAGGTCGGTGCCTATGCTCCAACTAGCCCTATGGGGGAAGGCTTGTTGAACATCACCCGTCTCGGCGAGGCTTGCAACGACACCGGCATCGAGGTCCTGTGCAGCCCAGCTGAGATGCATCACGAAGGAGGCCGAGTGACCTTGAGCCGCTCGACCCTGTCATCCGGACTCGGTTCCGGCCTGCACCTCTTGGCGACCGAGGGACCGATCGACGAATTCGGCTTCTTCCTCGTAGCCCCGAGCGCGACATCCACCACCGCAGCGTTCTCGGGAGTGCTCTGCCTGGACATGCCCATCGGTCAGTACAACGCGAACACAGCGAACAACCAGGGGTTGCCGAGCCTCAATTCGATCGGTCGGTTCAACTGTTCCGGAACCTTGATGAGCACCACCAACAACGGGACTTCCCACACGGGGCAGGGATTCGACGTTCCGGTTGCATTGCCGTTCTCTCCGCCCGGTCAGGTCATCCAGCCCGGCGACACTTGGTACTTCCAGCTGTGGTACCGGGACCAGGTCCTCGCACTGGGCGACTCAGCGAACTTCTCGGACGTCGTGGGTGTGACATTCCCCTAATCCGCTGAGGCGGAGTTTGGGAACTCAGGTGTCGATTCGATCCGAGCGTCAGGCCGAAGCCTGAGCAACAGCCTGCGTGTCCACCATCTGCTGGAAACGCACCACCTTGCCGTTCTCGACCCACCAAGTGTGCGAGCACTGCGCGTCGAGCGGCTTGCCGGTCTTCACGTTCGTCCCGGTGTAGCGACCGAGCATCGTCACGACGTCCGGACCTCCGACGATCTCGCCGACGACGACGTGAAAGTCCGCCCAGTCCGCGAGCAGTCGCTCGAAGACGCCGGCCACGATCGCTTCGGGACCGACGTAGGGACTGCGGTCCGCATACGGAAAGCCCTCGGCCTCGTTCCAAACCATGTCGGGCGCAAGGTTGCCGAGGAAGCCAGGTAGGTCGCCGGATGAGAAAGCGGTGTAGAGCCCGCGAACGAATTCGATGGAGTCGGTCATGGGGGGAGTGTAGTCGCGTCTCTGGCTTCGCGCACCCGGAGGTGCGTGGTCTAGCCCCCCGGGGCTTCGATCGCCCACGGCGAGCTCCGAATCGAACTCGAATGGCGCTTCATCGTTTCCGCTGGTAGCTTTCGATCCATGTCGCTCCATGAATTGATCGTGCGTATCAGCACCAAGATCGAAGAGAAGCTGCGGCTCATTATCCTAAGCGTGATCGTCGTCATCGGTGGGGTTTCGGGTTGCACCGCGTACTACATGCGGTCCCAGGTCATGCAGACAGAGGCGAGTCCGGATGGGATGTGGAGGGTCGAGGTCTTGGCTCGGCGCTACACCCCTTGGCCCTTAGAAGGGGTTGAGCGCAACGTCCGTGTCGAGGCAACCCAGGACAATCGAAAGCATCCAAGTGTCCGGCGAGATCTCTATCTGGATTCGTGGGACCTCTGGTACGACTTCGAAGACTGTCCAGCGGAGTTCCAGTTCCCCGAAGGTGGCATGGTCGTGATCGTCGATCGCAGTACGAAGATCAACGTCCGTTGGGACGTGCTCTTCCCCTGACGTCGACGCCGAATGATCGTTGGGTTCGTTCGAGCCGGACCGCGTCAGCGAGTCGTGCCGAGCGCGAATCGCAGCGACAAGCAGGACAGCCCACCGTCGACCTTGGCGGCCTCACTCGTGTCGAGGACCTTCAGGTCGTACCCGTTGGACGTCAACAAGTCCTCCGTACGCGGATGGCCCGCGCTGAGCAGGACGTGGTCGTTCACGCGAATCAGGTTCGCCGCTGCTTCTTCGCCCTCGGGCGCTTCGATCACGCGGTAGCCGTCGAAACAACCGGTGGCGTTGAGCGTGCGGCTCGCGAAGATCGTCTCGCTGTCGAGCAAGCCGCAGTCGGTCTTGAAGTGGAGGATGGAGGGCGGCGTGTCCACGCGGCGTGCGCGGTAGCCGAAGTCGACCAGGACGCGCGCCAAGGCATCGAAGCCCTCCTGGTCCGTCCGCGCCGATTGGCCAATCAGCGCCTCATCATCGGTGAGCATCACGTCCCCACCGTCGACGAACCCCGCGCCGGGTAGATCCACCACTTCGGCGAAGATCTCCGCCAAGCTAGGACGAAGCGCAGCAGCTTCACCCAACCGACTTGCCGCACCGGGCCGAAGCACGATTGCCGTGCCACTTGTGACGATCGCCGGATCCTCGATGAACACCGAGTCCGGAAACTCCTCCTGCGCCGGTAGGACGGTGACGTTCCCGCCGACGTCCATCAGTGCTTGGACGTACGCGTCGTGCTGCGATTCGAACAGCGCCGGGTCTGGATCCGGCCCGCTTTCATCACGAATGCCACGGGCGACGCTCCTGGACGGACGACGACAGAGGAAGTCGGTGAATCGATACGAACGGCCTTCGGTCATGGTTGAGATTGGAACAGGAAATCGTGTGCGCGCAACCAAGCCTCGAACAGCGAGTCCGTCGAGGTCAAGGGCTCCTCTTGAGTACAGCACCGATGCACCAGCAATCCCTCCGAGAATTCCACGGTCTTGGGCACACGTTGATGCGGACAAGGGCAAACGGCGGACCCGGAATGTCTATGGAGTCCCTCAGGGTCTGTAAGGACCAGACATGCAGGTGGCTCGAAGGACCAAGTCCGGTTCGATGCGGATTCTGAAGATCGCCGTGTCACAGAATTCGCCCTGCTCCATCCTAGGTCTAGAGTTGCCATGACAGGACCTACCCGCATCGACATCCACGAGCTCCTGGAGCAGAGGGAGTGGCTCCAACGCCTGGCTTGCAGGCTGTTGGGCGTGGGTCCGGATGCTGATGATCTGACGCAGGAGACCCTGGCAAGGGCGCTCGCGGCTCCTGCTCCTCGTGCTTTCAGTCGGGCATGGCTTGCCCGGATCGCTCGCAACCTCTTCGCCGAAAGGCGGCGGTCGGAGGCCGGTCGTCGGAGTCGCGAAGAGGTCGCAGCACGACCCGAAGCAACAGGTGATTCCGACGCCGTGGATCGTGCGGACCTCCAACGCGTGCTCCTCGAAGCGGTCCTTCGTCTCGAGGAACCGAGCCGCACCGCCGTCATCCTCCGCTACCTGGAGGGACAGAGTTACGAGGACATCGCCCTCCGGCAAAAGGCGTCCGTCCCAGCCATTCGCAAGCGCGTTTCGAGGGCCATTGAGCTCCTCAAGATCGAACTCGACGAACACTCGGGTGGTCGTCGCGAGTGGGGTGTGGTTCTTCTTCCGATCCTCGGAGTGAAGCTGCCCGAAGTCTCCCCGGCGATCCCCGCAGCCACCCTTCCTTCCGTCCTGACTGGAGTCCTTGCCATGAGCACCAAGTCCAAACTGGCGGCGTCCCTGGCCGCACTCGTACTCATAGGCGCATTCGTTGTGCCAGCCCTTATCACTCCCCGCTCCAGGACTAGTGAGGTGCAACCAGGAACGGTAGCCCAAGTCTTGCCCACGGCGACCGTGTTGGATGGTGGTGCAAGTCAGAATGATCGCGTGACTGTGACCAACGAACGGACTGATGAAGTCGAACCCCGCAAGACCTCAGTCCTCGCGTTCCCGGTGCAGCCAAGGTCTACCGTCGGCACCCTCGAATTGCGTCTCGAATGGCCGGATGGATCTCCCGCTGATGGAGTCGTTGCGCGGATCGTGCCTTGGGGTACAGACGCCTTCTTGTACAGGCGAGAGGTGCGCTCCGGGCCGCAGGGAATCGCGCTCGTCGAGCAACTCGCACCCGGACTTGTCGGGGTCTACTTGGACCGGGGGCCCGGAGGCAACGTCGAGGTGGAGGCCGGCCGAACGAGCGTATTCGAGGTTCAAATCGAACCCGGCTTCACCGCAAAGGGCCGCGTCCTTGACGCAGACGGGAATGTCGTTCTCAATGCCCAGATCTGTCTCTCGGACTATGGAAATCTACGGGAGGGGCATGTTGTTGGGTCCAGCGGCCCCACGGGTGAGTATGAGATTCGAGACTTGTCAGGCTCACGACACGTGTCCGCGCGACATCAAGGCATGGCGGCATCCGCACAGTACTCGCTCTCAGGCTACCCAGGAGACGTCGTCGAACTCGACCTGCAACTGAGAGGCACAGGTGGCACGATCAGCGGAGTCGTCTACTCACCTGACGGGGATCCGCTTGAAGGAGCACGGGTTCTGATCTGCCCGGAGGCCCCCGCGAGTTGGTTACCGCAGAACGATCAACACCCACATCAGAGAACGCCCCTCCCCATCGAGTTGCGTACGGATCCAGATGGGAAGTTCGTGACCGCCGAGGTCGGAGTGGGAGCCATGACGGTCCAGGCGCGAGCAGGGTTCGGCCATCCTTGGAGCAGCCATGAAACAGTCGAGCCAGGGGCGACCTTGGAGATGGAGATTCACCTCACCCATGGAGCGGCTCTCCAGGGAATCGTTCGCGACGCGGATGGAGCGCCAGTATCAGGAGCCCGCGTCGCGGTTGGGCTATATGGGCAGTTCGATACAAGAGCTGCGGTGAGCGACGAGTCCGGAGCCTACCGCCTGTTTGGGCTCCCATCCGGAGAGGTCACCGTCGTCGCATCCTTACGCGAGTACGGAAAGGCCGAAGGGAAGCCGGTCCTGATCCAGGGCGCAGACAACCGCTGGGACGCCACCTTGACGGAAGGCAACCGCGTCGCCGGAACCGTCGTGGACATGCGAGGCTCACCCTTGATCGGCTGGAACGTCAGAGCAGGTAAGTCACTTGGACTCTGGAGTGCAAATGTGAAGACGGATGAGGAGGGCCGGTTCAAGTTGACCGGAATTCCACCAAGCGTGGACATGCTCACCATCGCTCCTCCCGGAATCTGGTCGCTGGATGCCATGATCTTGCGCGGGGCCCTGCCTGCAGTGCACGACCTGATGATCAAGGTGCCCGATGATGTGAGACCGACGGCGTCCATGGTGGTGCGAGTTCTTCGAGCAGGCATGCCACCCGGAGATGGGACCAAAGTCCAGTTGCGGTCGATGCAGCCCTACTCTCAGCAGCTGCGCTTGGACGACGAAGGCCGAGTCCGCGTGCCCGACCTGATACCCGGCGAGTACACCTTGGAAGTCAGGGTGCCTGGTTGCGCGGAGCTTCATCGAACGTTCACAGCAACTCCAGATGATGAAGTCGACCTGGGAACCCTTGAGGTCGCAACGGGCGGACGCGTTCATTGTTTCGTGAGCCATTCCACGGGCGCGGCGATGGAGAGGGTCTACGCAACGATCATCGACACGGAAGGCATCGAGTCACGATCGATCCAGATCAATGATGGCGAAGGGGTGTCCTCACCTGTGTCACCAGGTGAAGTGATCGTTCGCATTCAAGGGCAAGGGCTCGCCGCTCAATTCGTGAACGCCTTCGTAGCCGATGGTGAAACGACCGAAGTACGAGCGACCCTGCGAGATGGGACCTCTCGATGGATCGCGATTCGCGACACCTCCGGGGTCAGCATCATTGGATTCTCCCGAATGTCCGTCCTCGATCCAATGGGCCGACCCATCTTGACCGGTGGTCGCTTACTCGGAGGCGCACTCTCCGGAACGCCCACACGTATCTACTTGGATGGGCTGGAAATGGGAGCCTACTCCTTGGAGTTCGTCGCGATGGACGGACGCACTGGTTCCGGAGAACTGATCGTCTCGAGCCTGCAGGCTCTCGAAGGCGATGCTCTCGTGATCGACGTACAGTAGTCGGAGGCGGAAAAGCAATGCCGAGCCACACGCCGTGGGGTGTTCCTCTATTTGGGAGTGCTGCAGCCTGCTACTTCACGCTAGCCGTAAGGGCGGTGCCGAGAACCGAGCCACCACCTAGAGTTGGAGCTGCTGATCTGCGTGGGGGACTACCAGGCCCTCAATTGCGAGATGATGGGGATGGTGATCGACTTGTTACGTATGTGTGACTTGCGCGTCGCGACACGCGAAGTGATCTTGAGAGCGATGGGGGATTCAAACTCATCACGCGAACCTGAAGTCCACAATAGTGAAGGCGTCGTCAAACGAGGACTTCAACTGTGACGAAGGCCTTTCTGGGAGCCGCCACTCAACAGCCATGACCCACATCACAGGCATCACCGCCCTCCTGCTTCTGAGTGCCTTTCCTCTCTCACCCCTTGTTCAGGACTCTCCGGACACTCCCACACCGAGCAGCAGCCCTTTCCAGTGGAACCCACTCATTGACATCATCTCGGACAACGGATCCATTCTATTCGTAGTGTCTCCGGACCCGGGAGAGCTTACGCGCCACCTAGGGGTGGGCCGAACGGACCACCTATCCCTGGAGCCTCACACGATTGATGGATCTACGCTAATCGCTAATGGGGAGTCGATTGCCGTGGATATCTGCTCCAGTGAATCATTCGGATTCTTCAGTCACCTGGAGCTGCGTGCACCAGACCCCGACGGGCACGCACGCGGTGCGTTCGTAGCCGGAGCCGGACGACCAAACATTACGGTGTTCCGGGGACCTGACCAAATCACGCAGTTTGATACCGTTTCCGCCGCATACAACAGGAGTTGCGACCTGGAGGTCTTCGCTGCTTCGGAGGCCTTTCCCAACGGAACCCCTCTGCGGTTTATGGGAATAGGGTCCCCCCAGCTCGAGTTGGAGGGGGACGATCTCGTCCTTTATGTATCCAGCTCTGACGTCCAGATTTCCAAGGAGAATATCAGCATCCGGTCAGACCTGATTGCCAACCCGCCCCTCCAGGGGACCATCCTTCGGGTACCCGTGGTTGGCAGTGAGGAGGGGAGTGCGCCTAAAGGGGTGGTAATCGCCAGCGGTGTGAACCCCAGACTGGCCGGTGTTCCTCGCAGTGGGCAGCGCTTCATGGCAACCCGGGCAAGTTCCGGAGACCGCCCTGCGCCGATCGCCTTGTGGCGGGAAAGTGAGGATGGCGCCTGGGCACGCTCCCCGTTGAGCGATAAGCCGGTCTACTGCGGTATGGGTTATGATCTACTCCATATTGGACGTGACGTTCTATTGGCCGCTTGGCACTATGAGGGCTATGTGAGTGAGAGGCCGATCATGCCCGCATCCGTCTCGCTGGGCATATGGCGGTACACTGCTGTGGAGGACCGCTGGCTCTCCATGGCCCTCCCCAATGGTCAAGCCATCACCATCGACGTGCCGAAGTCTTTCCAGCTGCCTCGTTTGTACCTGCTAGGTCAGCCAAATGACGCTACGCCTCAGGTTGCAATCCCATTCCTCATTTATGGCAGTAACCCTGAGAGCCTGATTGTAGAGCCACTGTCACAGTATCTCCCAGTCAGCGCCGTGAGCAACGACTAGCCTGCGGGGTCATGCCGCTACTGAACTGCGGGCGCGCTCCAGGGCCGGTCCTCTCAAGCAACCGCAATCTAGCTCCGCGGTCAGGCACGCCGTACGAGGCGCCCTCAGATCTGCCAGTGGCCGGGCTTGGTTGCGCAATCAGGCCGGTCGTGGGAGCATCCTCTGAATGGCTCGCCTACGTCCAACACCACTTCGTGTGATGGAGACTCAAGCACCCTCCCCCCCGACGTCGTACTCGTTGACCGTCCAAGACATCCCATGCGACCTAAGTTTCTGCGCCTCCTGATCTCCTTGGGCTTGATCGCCTCCGTGACGACACGCCTCTGCGAGGCGCAGGTGATCGTGCTGGAACATCATGAACCGGTGTCCGCAGGAGTGTTCGGCCTAGGCCTAGCTGCGGTTACCGACGTGGATGGAGACGGGATCGACGACTACGCCGTGGGCAGCCCGGGGCTTCCAGCTTCGGCTGGCGCTTCTGTTGCCATAAGGTCTGGTGCCACGGGCGCGGTCATTCATGTTCTGAACATGCCGCCGGGAGTGGGTTCGCTGGGGTCCGTGCTCTCGGGCTATCGGCTGCAGGATGACAGCAACATCGACTACCTGCTCGTTGGCAACCATGGCCAGTGCCAGGTCTACATGTACTCGGTGCATACTGGCGACCTTGTGCTGACTTTGGACTCTGTTAGCGGGTGTCGGACCCTCTCAAGCCCAACCGCATGTGACTGGTTCTTCACGTACGACGCCTTCGGCAGTTCCGTGATCGACGCCGGCGATCTCGATGGCGACGGAATCCACGACATCGTGGTGGGAGCGCGGCTAGACAGTGGCGGTGATTGCAATGCAGGGAGCGTTCACGCATTCAGCGGCCTGAACGGCGTCCTGCTCTACTCGGTGTTTGGGACGGTCCCTGAGCAGCAGCTCGGGTGGGCGCTTGCCTCTCTTGGAGGCGATGTGGATCAAGATGGCGTTGCGGACTTCGTCGTTGGTGCTCCTGGTTCAGGCGCTCTACTTCAGGGAGGATATTGTCTGTCTGGAGCGACCGGGCAGGTCCTTCATTCCGTTCATGAACCACCTGGATTCGATAACCTCGGTTGGTCCGTTGGAGCTATCGATGACCACGATGGAGACGGAGTGCCCGAATTCATTCTTGGTGGCCCCTTTTCCGACGGAGGAGGTGTCAACCGAGGCGTGATCCGGGTCTACAGCGGGCAGACAGGTCTCCAGCTTCACGTTGTTTCGGGAACCAGCGACTTCAACCGATTCGGATGGAGAATCGCGAATGCGGGCGACATGGATGGCGATAGGCGACCCGATCTGGCGGTGACGTCCCAGCGGGGTGACCTGTTCGGAGCCATGACGATCTTGTCCGGCTCGACATTCGAATCTCTTTGGAGCATCGAACGATCCGCGGATTCGGACGGCATGGGCTGGTCCGTTGCCGGCATCGCCGATGTGACGCAAGACGGGTTCCCCGAGATCCTGGTCGGAATACCGACCTCCCATGTGGGCGGCAACAACGCCGGAGGCATGATCGTCGCAAGCGGATGCGAGAGCCGAAGTTGGCCGATCTGCTCCGGTGCACCGACCTCGACCGGCAGCGTTGGGACCGTGGAGACCTGTATGCTCCCAGGCGGCGAGTTCAGGCTGAACGTCGTGGTGTCCGGACTTCCACCGCTCGTTGCCGGGTTCTTCATCGCCGGCCGAGTCCGCGGCAATAGGGTCCCCGGCAACGGATTGCTTTGCTTGGGCATTCCCATGGTTCGCATCGTTCCAACAGGCGGGCTCCCGTCCTCGGACCTCGACGGCGTGGCTCGAGCTTCCTTGGACCTGTCACTTCACGGCGACCTGGGCGTTCAATCTCCCGACCATTTCCTGCTGCAGTTCGTTCACAGAGACTCAGACCCAGTCAGTGGTGCGACGATTGGACTCTCAACTGCGGTCGAGGTCGCGGTGCGTTGATCATGGACCGATTTCGCTCCATGTCATCGGTGTGGGTTGCGCGATCAACTCGGCCGTGGGATCGTTTGGGACAGAAGGAAGCCCAGATCGACACTTGCCAAGACCGGCACTCGGTGAGACCGCGATGAAGCGACGGACAGGAACTTGGCGCCTCGCACTCTCACTCGCGCTATTGGGCGGAGCCCATGCGCAAGGTGACAGCTGTACTGATGCGACAGCCATGGCAGGGATCGGCCAGTGGGCTTGGACCAATGTTGGCTCGACGACATCTGGATATGACGCAGGCGGCTCTCCTTGCTATTCCGCCTACACGATCGAAGAGGATCAGTTCTTCCTGTGGGCGGCCCCCGCGGCCGGGTCCTACTTGTTGAGTACGGCTGGAACGGGGTCCGCGACATCGCTCTTCGTGTACCCGGGACCAGGATGCTCGGCACCATGCCTTGCGGCGGCGAACTACCCTTCGACCTCTGTCGGAGAAGCTGCCGCTGTTGTGGTTGCTGCGTACGCGGGAGAGCCATTCCTCATTCAGCTGGGAGCCTTGAACTTGCCTTCCTGCTGTCAGCCCATCGTGTCCGGGTTGCTGTCGATCGATTCGTTCCCCGACCCACCTGCGAATGACACATGCGCCACCCCGCTGGTGTTGTTTGGCGAAGGGGCGTGGTACTACGACAACCTCCATCCTGCGCTTCAGACCTCAGGCTTCGATGGGGGCGCGGCACAGGTCTGCGGCGGAGTCATGCCGCGAAGAGACCTCTTCTTCGTGTGGACCGCATTCTGCTCCGGCGATTACTACTTCGATGCCGCCGGAACCACGCAAACGCTCAGTTCTCCGATTCTTGATGGGCCCAGGTTGAACGTTCACTTCGGATCGGACTGCAGCGCTACCTGTGTCGGGGCTGCGGACTTCACAGCAAATGGGATCGGAGATGAGCGCGTGTTCGTGTCGGGGGTCAGTGTCGGCGAGGCCTACCTCATCCAGGTTGGGGCTTGGGCGGATGGCTGGTGGGGCAATGGGTACCTTTCCGTCGAGCGCGATTCGCAGCAATGCCTTCCGCAGTTGTCTTGCACCCAATCCGCTCTCAATTCGGTTGGTGGTGCAGTCTCCCTCGGCCAGTCATCACAGTCAGCTAGTGATGGGTCTCTAGTGATTCGCGCCGTGGGCGCACCCATCGGTTCATTTGGCTTGGTCCTGGGTTCCTTGGCGACAGCACCTCCTGCCCCATTCATGGGCGGGGACCTGTGTTTGTCCTCACCCTACTGGGCCTACTCCCCGAATTCGGCAAGCACGATTGGCGATCTGACCTACTCCTCCTTGGGCGTGTTCGATGGAGCACTCGCAGGGGAATTCTCGGTCCTGGGGTTCAGTGGCACGGTGGGATACCTGGTGCCGGGTCCGCTCGGTCCAGCGGCCGGCCAGTGGTTCTCCCCCGGAGAAACGGCCTACTTCCAAGTGCTGTACAGGGATGTAGACGCATCAGGAACGCCCACGGCCCGCCTTTCGGACGCCCTAGGCGTTCAGTTCTGAGTCAGCCATTCTCACTCAGCGCTCAAGCGCCTGAGGGTGATTCAGGCCAGGTCCAGCCGGCCTGCGATTCAACGCGCGCTGATGGGCTACCGAACTACGGACGCGCTCCGGGGCGGGTCCCCTCAAACAAGCGCGCTCAACGACTTCTTCGCCGCATCCACGATTCGGTCGATGACGTTCCCGTCATGCGCCGTCGACAGGAACCACGCTTCATAAGGCGACGGCGGAAGGATCACGCCGTGCTCCAACATGCCGCGGAAGAACGACACCCACAGCTCCGTGTTCGTCTTGGCGACGTCGCCCAAACGATGGATCGGATCCGCGCCCAAGTAGGCGCACATCATCGATCCGGTACGCGGAATCGTGACCGGGACGCCGGCCGATTCGAACACTTCGCGCAACCCCTTCTCGAGTCCGGCGCCCGCTTGCTCCAACTTGGCGTACGCGCCTTCCCGCGCCAGGATCTCGAGCGTCTTGTCACCCGCCGCGACGGCCAGCGGATTGCCCGAGAGCGTTCCGGCTTGGTAGACGTCGCCCGCAGGCGAAATGCGCTCCATCAACGCGCGCGAACCGCCGTAAGCACCGATCGGTAAACCGCCACCGATGACTTTGCCCATCGTCGTCAAGTCGGGGCGCACGTCGGTCAGGTCCTGATAGCCGCCGCGCGCGACACGGAAGCCGGTCATGACCTCGTCGAACACCAACAGCGAGCCGGCCGCATCGCACGCGGCGCGCAGGCCCTCGAGGAAACCGGGCAACGGATGCACCATGCCCATGTTGCCGGCGATCGGTTCGACGAAGACGGCTGCGATGCGATCCTCGTGCTCGGCGAACAGCGCCTGAACGGCTTCCAAGTCGTTGTAGGGCGCGATCAAAGTCTGTTCGGCCGTCGCTGCGGGCACTCCCGGCGAGTCCGGAGCCCCGAACGTCAGCGCGCCCGAGCCGGCTTGGACCAGGAACGGATCCGCGTGGCCGTGATAGCAGCCTTCGAACTTGATGAACAGGTCGCGACCGGTCGCGGCTCGCGCCAGACGCAGCGCGCTCATCGTGGCTTCGGTGCCCGAGTTGACCAAGCGCACCATCTCGACCGAACGGAAGCACGCGGTGATGCGATTCGCCAGGCCCAACTCACCGGCGGTGGGCGCGCCGAATGCGGTTCCGGTATCCACGGCATGGTGCAGGGACTGACAGACCTCTGTGTGACAGTGACCCAGGATCAGCGGGCCGTACGAAAGCACCATGTCGATGTACTCGTTGCCATCCACGTCCCAGACGTAAGCACCATCACCTCGCATGATGTGCGGGGGCGTTCCACCCACGGTTCGGTACGCGCGCACGGGGCTGTTGACGCCTCCAGGGATGACGTTCTTGGCGGCGCTCATCAGCGCTTCACTCTTGGCGTAGTTCATTTCACTCGGTGGGGACGAAGGACTCGAGGGCTTGCCCGAACGCGTTCGGTTCAGGAGCGGCCAAGGGCACGGTGATCGAAAAGTGTTCGGCGTGTTCCAGCACGGCCTCGAAGGTGGTCCAGCCGATCGCGAGGACGGCGGGTTTCCAGTCGGAGCCCATGGCGATCCACGCTTGCACGGCGGACGGGCTCGCGAAGAACACGACGTCGGTGCGCGGCGCAGCATCCACAGCGCGCGGCTGAACGTCGTAGACGGCGGGATCGACGACCGTGTGTCCGGCTTCGCTCAGAAGTTCGCCGAACTCGCTGGCGCGCACACTGCGCGGCCAGAGGACAGTGCAATTCGCATCGCATTCGGCCAATAACGCCTGTGCGAGGCCTCTTGCGTGCGACGCGCCCGGTGCGGGAACGATGCGCGGTTCCCAGCCGGCTTGGTACAGCCGCTCCGCCGTGGCCTGTCCGACGACCGCCAGAGGCACCTTCTTCAAGAGCGGCTTGGCGGCTGCGGCGGCCTCGAGCGTGGGGATCGCGTTCGAGCTGGTGATCGCGATCCAGTCCGGCTTGATGTCGTCCGGGATCATGTCCGGACCTTCGACGCACTCCAGCAGCGGCCAATGCGTCGGTTCCCAACCGGCCTCGCGCGCGGCCGCCAACCACGGTTCCGGATGCGAGGCCGGACCTGTGACGAGGACGGACCAGACGTCGCTCACGTGCGCGCCTTGTCGATCAGAGGGCCGGCGCCCAGGTCGAGCATCTCCTGCGCGAGGCCCTCGCCCAGCGCTTCGGCTTCGGCCACGGGGCCGGTGCGCGAGGCCGAAACCGAGTCGCTCCCGTCCAAGGCCAACACGCGTGCGCGCACATGCAGGTTGCCGCCGGCGCGTTCGGCGTGGGCTCCGACCGGTGCGTTGCAACCGCCCTGCACGTTGCGCAAGAAGGCGCGTTCCGCCAATGCCATCGGCCAGGCGCCTTGATCGTCCAGAGCCGAAAGCTTGTCGAGCGTCTCGGTGTCGCCATCACGACACGTCAGCCCGACGATGCCCTGGCCCGTCGCGGGCAGGAAGCGCCGCGTGTCCAAGATCTCAGCGATCGCGTCGGTGTAACCCAACCGCTCGAGCCCGGCGCGTGCCATCAACAACGCATGCGCATCGCCGCGTGCCAGCTTGGACAAACGCGTTTCGACGTTGCCGCGGATGTCCACGATCTCGAGATCCGGACGAGCCGCCAGCAGCATCGCGCGTCGTCGCAAACTGCCGGTCGCGACGCGCGCGCCCTCGGGCAGGTTGTCGAGCGTCGTTCCCGGTTCCGCGACCAGCACGTCCTCGACGGGACCGCGCGGCAACACGGCGGCCAGCACGACCCCGTCCTGCAACGTCGTGGTCATGTCCTTCAAGCTGTGCACGCCGACGTCCGCGCGACCGTCGAGCACCGCGCGATCGACCTCGACCGTGAAGATGCCGATGCGGCCGAAACGAGCCAGGGCGGTCGTCGTGTCCAGGTCGCCGCTGGACTTCAACGGCACCAGTTCGGCGACCTGACCGGGCAACGCGGCCTCGAGGGCCCGTTGGGCCGCTTCGGCCTGCCACAACGCGAGGTTGGACGACCGGGTGGCGAGGCGCAGGCTCATCGTTCGTCCCCGTTCTCGTGGGGCAAGTGGCGTTGATACAGGCGATCCAGCGCGGCCTCAGAACGGCTGGCGCGCGCGCCCTCCTTCATCTGGGCGAGCGACAGGTCGAGCAGTTGCTTGGCGAGTTCGTGGGCGACTTCGATCTCGCGCGCGGAGGCCTTGCCGCTGGCGACCTGGTCCAGAACGCGTTCGCGCACGTCGTCGAAGCCGCGGCGCAAGTCCGCGATGGCGGGCGAGAAGCTGGCGTAGGTGCGCAGCGCAAGGAACTTGTGCACCTCCGCGACCAGGATCGCGTCGGCCTCGGCGCGCGCGTCCCCGCGTTGCCGCCGGTTGCGCTCGACGACCGGCTTCAGGTCGTCCAGGTCGTACAGCAGCACGCCATCCATGTCGCGGATGGACTCCTGCACGGCACGCGGCAACGAGAGGTCGACGACCAACGTCGGTCGATCGCGACGTCGCAAGGCGCGTCGGTCGAACGGCCGGTCGTCGATCAGGCCCGCGGCGTCGTTCAAGCAAGCGACGACCAGGTCCACGTCCTGCAAGGCCTCGGTCAGCTGCCCCATGCCGAACGCCCGGCCGCCGGTCTCCTCGGCCGCCGTCTGCGCGCGGCTGAACGTGCGGTTCACGAAGTCGACGCGCTTCGCGCCTTCCGCAATCATGTGGCGCGCCGCCAACAGGCCCGTTTCGCCGGCACCGATGACCAAAGCGCGTACGTTCTCGAACGAGCCGAAGGCGTGATGGGCAACGCCGACAGCAACGCGCGCGACCGACAGCGTTCCTTGGCCCAGTTCGGTCTCGGTACGCACGCGCTTGCCGGCCGCGATGGCCTGCGTGAGCAGCGGTTCCAGGTGGCGACCCAAGGTGCCTGTGGCGCGCGCTTGATCGAGGGCGCGTTTGACCTGGCCCAACACTTCGCTCTCCCCGACGACCAGGCTGTCCAGCCCAGCGGCGACGCGGAACAGGTGGATCACCGCGTGCACACCGCGATGCACGTACAGGTGTCGATCGTCGAGATTGCGGAACAACGTGCGCCGCACTTGGGTCTCGACGTCCTCGCCGGGCGGCGCCAGTACGAGGGCCTCCGTGCGATTGCAGGTCGAGATCAATGCGGCCGAGCCCGTGCCACCCAAGTTCGCCAGCTCCTTCAGGATCGCCGGCGCATCGTCGGTCGCGACGGCGTAGCGCTCGCGCAGCGCAACGGGCGTGGTCCGATGTGACAGACCGATCAGCAGGAGATCCGGATCCAGTTCCATCAGGACAGGTCGTGGAAAGAGAGGTCCGGGAGGATCATGAACGCGAACGCGACGATCAGCACGGCCAGTCCGCACATCGCAGCCATGCTGACGCGCCGCGCGGTGAATCCGGGCAGGAGTCGTGAGAACGCGATCAGGCCGAAGTGCACCCACAGGACCAGGATCGAGATGACTTGGGCGTCGATGTAGCCGAAATCCTCGCGGCGCGCGTGCGCCAGGCCGATGCCGACGTTCAGGCCGACGGTCAGAGCCAGGAATCCGGCCAATGCCGAGCGGCGCGTCAGCTTGGCGAGCGCGTCCAGGTCCGGCAGCTCCTCGAAGAGCGGCCCGAACCGTCGCGCACGCATCTGGCGGAACACCAGCACGTGCAGTCCCGCGTACACCCCGGACAGCAACAACGCCGCCGAGGCGAACGTCATCGACAAGATGTGGCTGGCCGCGATGCCGTCCGTCGCCACCGCGCGGCCGGTCGCGACCATCGGCGACAAGATGCTCGCGAGCAACTGCAAGGCGAACAGGCCGACCAACAGCACCGATCCCGCAGCGGGATGAGAGATGCGCCAACTGACGAGTTGGAACACCAGTGCCGTCGCGAGCACGACCGACGACAACGTCAAGCCCGAACCGTGTATCGGGAAGGCGTCCGTCGTGAGCCCGTGGAGGGCGAACATCGAACCGTGCAACACCAACGTGCACGCCAGCGCGATCCGGCGCGTGATCCCGGCCCAACGCGGCATGCGGTCGCCGGCGAAGGCCATGCCGTACAGGCCGGCCGTCAGCAGGTATGCCGTCGGCAGCAGAACGGTCAGGAGTTGGACGGAGTTCATCGTGCGGGCTCCTCGGGCTGGGTCGGCGCAGCCTTCGCGGGCATGGGCTGGGCCCTGCGGTGCTGCACGGCGGCGAGGACCTCGGCCGCGGCCTTGCGACCTTCCGTGAGGCGATCGTCCACCGACACACCACCCATGAAGTTGCCGCACGGGACGAGCCCAGGCAAGGCGCGTTGGACGCTGTGGCGCAAAGCCTCCATCCGACGCGCGTGTCCGACGCCGTAGCGCGGGATCACGTCGTCCCAACGTCGCACGCGGCTGACCTTGACGACGCCGGGCGAGCGACCGAGGGCCAGGCGCAGGTCGTGGATCGCCTGTTCGAGCAAGCCGGTGTCGTCGTGTTGTGCCACGTCGGCGGCGCGGTAGATGCACGAAACGGTCGCGCCTCGATCGGGCGCGCGTCCGCTGAAGATCTGGGAGCCGAAGAGCGCGCCGAGCAGCTTGGGTGCACCGGCGACCCCGGACTCGGTCGGCGGAACGAGGAAGCCGAAGCCCGCGGGCAGTTCTGCGAGGTCGAGGCCCAGGTGGACGACGACGACGCTGGCGTGCGCGACGCGGAAGAGCGGATCCAGGTTCGTGCGGTCGGGCGACGCGAGCGACAGCAACGGGTGGGCCTCGCGCGCGGGAACGGCCATTACGACCGAGGGCGAGCTGAGCGTCTCGCCGGACTCCAGGGTGACCTGGAACCCGCCGGGTCCACGCGACAGTTCGACCACAGGCGCGTTCCGGCGAATGCGCGCGCCGAGACGGTCCTCGAAACCATGGATCAGCTCGCCGAGTCCGTCGTCGAACGACAACAGCTGGTCCTTGGTGCCGATCGGCCCAGGCGCGGGGGGCGCCTGCTTGCGCGCGCGCGCCGTCGCCAGCATGCCGCGAATCAGTCCACCGTGTTCGTTGCACGCATCCCACAGTCTGGGGAATGCGCTGCGCGCACCGAGTTCGTCGAGCTCGGCGGCGTACACCCCGCGCACGAATGCGCCGCCGATGTTGCGCGCGGCCTCGTGACCGAGACGCGACTCCAGGAACTCGCCGAGCGTCGGCTCCTCGATGTCGCCACCCACGCGCCGGAAGCGACGCAGCGGTTCGGTCAGGATGCGCAAGCGCGCCCGCTTCGACAGGATCGGATTCGTCAGCAGACTGCGCAGGCCGGTGGGTAGCGCGCGCAACGTGCCGTTCAAGTAGAGCCAGCGCTGGGCGGCCGAGGGCGACGAAAGGCGCAGGCGGTCCGCGATGCCCAACTCGCCGCACACGGTGCGAAACGTGCGTGCGCTGGCCTGGATCGTGTTGGGTCCGTCCTCGAACAGGAACTCCCCTTCGCGCGCCGTCTGGATGACGCCACCCGCCTGGGAGCCAGCCTCGAGACACACGACGTCCACGCCCTCGCGGTCGAGGGCATGCGCGCAAGCGAGGCCGCTGGCCCCACCGCCGATCACGATGGCGTCGTGCACGTGGAACTCAGAGGGTCTTCGAGAAGGTGCCTTCGCCGTCGCGTCCGCCTGCGGCACGAGCCGCGAAGTAGCGGTCGAACGGGAGCGCGACGTTGCGCATGAACAGTTGGCCGAGCTCGGTCAATCGCACGGCGTTCGCATCCATCGTGATGAGGCCGTCCTGGACCATGGGCTCCAGCGACTTCAACTCGTCGGCGAACATCGTGTTCACGTCGACGCCGTGGTCCGCACCGACCCGCTGCGTGTCGAGCACGCCGTTGCACATGATGCCCATGATGATGTCGCGGCGCAGGCGGTCGTCGTCGCTCATGCGATGTCCGCGTTTCGTCGCGAGCCCGCCGTCGTCGATCGCGTCCAGGTACTCGGCGTCGCTGGCGAAGTTCTGGGCGAAGCAGCCGTTCACCTCGCCGATGGCGGACACGCCCAAGGACACCATCTCGCTGCCCTTGTGCGTCGTGTAGCCCATGAAGTTGCGATGCAGCCGCTCGGCCTTCGCGGCGCGGGCGAGTTCGTCGTCGGGCAGCGCGAAGTGGTCGAGTCCCAGGTAGACGTAGCCCGCTTGCGTGAACGCCTCCATCGCGCGCAGGAAGATCTCGAGCTTGATCTCGCTGGACGGTGCGACGCCCATGTCGAGCGCCGTCTGGTGCTTCTTCATCCACGGCACGTGCGCGTAGTGGAAGAGCGCGACGCGTTCGGGGCGCATGTCGAGCACGACGTCGATCGTGCGCTGGAAGCCCTCGAGCGTCTGGTGCGGCAGGCCGTACATCAGGTCGATGTTGACCGACTGCATGCCGCGGGCCCGCGCGCCGTCCACCAGCATGCGCGTCTGTTCGATCGATTGGACGCGGTTGATGGCCACTTGGACGTCCTCTTCGAAGTCCTGGACGCCCATCGAGATGCGACCGAAGCCCATCTGGGCCAACGCGTCGAGGTGCTCCAGCGTCGTGACGCGCGGATCGACCTCGATCGCGGACTCGGAGTCCGCTGTGCGCGTGAACACGTCGTCGAACGCGCTCTGCAGACGCAACATGCGATCCGGCGTGAGGTGCGTCGGCGTTCCGCCACCCCAGTGGTACTGGTGCACCGGCCGCGAACCGATGCCGGTGTCGCCGACGCGCTCGAACTCGCACTCGAGTCGGTCGAGGTAGCGATCGACGCGATCGGTCGAGCGCGTGATCACCACGTTACAGCCGCAGAACAAGCACATCTGTTCGCAGAACGGCACGTGGACGTAGACCGAGATCGGCGCGGTGTTGTTCGCGGCGGCCTTCAGTTCGTCCGCGTAGTGCGCAGGTTCGAACGACTCCGGCACCCAGTCGATCGCCGTCGGGTACGACGTGTACCGCGGCGCGGACGTCCGGTACTTCTCGAGCAGGGCGGCGGAGACGTGCAGGCTCATGCGCTGGCTCCGGGTGTGACGTCGCGCAGGACCTCTTCCCAGTGCGCGGTCGTGTTCTCGAGCGGCGTTGTCGGCAGGATGCCGCTGCCCATGTTGTAGATGTGGCCCGCGGTGCCCGCGAACGAATCGATGACGTGGCGCACCTCGCGTTTCACGACGGCGGGCGTCGAGAACAGGATGGTCGGGTCCAGATTGCCCTGGAACGCGCAGCGGTCGCCGACGCGCGCGATGGCGTCCTTGGCCGTAACGCGCCAATCGAGGGACAACACGTCCGCGCCGGTGTCGGCCATCGCCTCCAACAGGTGTCCGCCGTTGTTCACGTACAGGATCACCGGTTTCCCGGTGCCTTTGGCGGCTTCGACCAGCCGGGCCACGTGCGGGAAGATGAACGTGCGCCAGGTGGCCTCGTCCAGCGCGCCGCCCCACGAGTCGAAGATCTGCAGCGCATCGGCGCTGGCCTCGGCCTGCAGTTCGAGATACGGGATCGAGTTGTCGACGATGCGCTCCATCAAACGCGCGAACGTCTCGGGCTCACCGAGCATCATGCCCTTGGTGCGCTCGTAGTTGCGCGAACTGCGACCTTCGACCATGTAGCTGGCCAAGGTGAAGGGCGCTCCGCAGAATCCGATCATGGCGCGTTCGTCGCCCAATTCGGCGCGCACCAGGCCCATCGCTTCGGCCAAGAACGCCGTGTCACGTTCGGGGACGAAGTCGTTCAAGCTCTCGACGTCGTCGCGCGTGCACACGGGCGGCTCGACGATCGGGCCGGTGCCCTCGACGATCGAAACGGAGCGACCCATGGCCTCGGCCGGCACGAGGATGTCGCAGAAGATCACCGCGGCATCCATGCCGAAGCGGCGAATGGGCTGCAGCGTGACCTCGGCCGACAGCTTCGGGTCGTGCACGAGTTCCATGAACGAGCGGCCGGCGCGAATCTCGCGGTACTCGGGCAGGGAGCGCCCAGCTTGGCGCATCATCCAGGCCGGCGGCCTACCTTCACGCTCGCGGCGGCATGCGGCGAGGAACCTTTCTCGGGGTGTCATTTCGGCTTCGATCCGGGGACTCGGAACGCGTCAGGATACCCGCGCGAACTGGCCGATGGACCCCTCGATCGGCCAGGAGACACGGCGCGCGCGGAAATCTAGGGGATGGACGCGAATCGGAACCGAAAGGGGCGACCGAACGTCGCGTGGAGGGTCGGGAGCGGGGGCCTGAGACCAGGGCTCACTCAGTCCGCTTCGTTCCTACGGTCGAGTTCGGCCAGGATGGCCTGCTCGAGCTCGCCCGGATCGAATCCACCCGGGCCCGGACCACCTTTGAAGGCCACGTTGCCGTCGGCGCCGATCAGGTAGAGCCGGTCCGGAGCCGCGCTGTAGGCGAGATTGGCCGTGTCGTCCATGTCGTCGATCAGGGCGGGCATCGGCTCGAGGGCGAGCTTGGTCATGCAGACCTGGGCGACGCCGCTGCGTTCCTGGAACGTCACCGGGTCCTCGACGATCGGCATGCCGTCTCCGATGCCCATCGGGGCGCGGCTGTCGAGGGCGTGCGCCTCGCGAATGTAGACCACGAAGAACTGGACCTCGTCGCCGTGCTGTTCCCAGAGTTGCTTCAGCCGACCGGCCGAGCGACGGAAGGGAGGTCAGGTGTAGCTGCCGAAGATCAGCGCGACGGGTCGATCGCCGGCGAACGTCGAGAGCGTGTGTGTCGTGCGGCCGTCGACGGTCGTCAGCGTGAAGTCGGGCGCGCGCTCGCCGACGGGCGCGGTGCGCGCATCCTCGTCGTCCTCGTCTACCGCATCCGCCGACTCGTCCTTGGGTCCGAAGTCGAACGGCTCGCCGTCGAAGTAGGTGTCGAAGAACGCAGCGAACTCGTCGCGTTCCATGTCGGCGTCCTGGTCCAGGTCGACTTGGGCGGCCATGACGGCCCACGGGTCGTGCGGGTCCATGAACTTCTGGACCATCGGACTGTCGTCGCCGCGGATCGTGCCGCGCCTGGCTTCGTGCGTGCAGGCGAATTCTTCTTGAGTCAGGATTCCGTCCGCGGGCGTGTCACCCTTGCCGTCGTAGTGCGTGGTGATGCAATCCCACAGCTCGTCGAGGGACAGCGTGGCGTCCTGTTCCAACTGGAAGTAGCGACCCATGAAGCGTTGGCTCATGCCGATGCCCATGCCGCTGCCGCGCTCGGGAACCTGCAGCCCCTTGAAGTCGTCGGGGGTCAGGAAACCGTCGCCATCGCTGTCCAATCGACCGAAACGACCACTTGCGCGCGTGTACTCGGCCTGGGAGACGAAGCCGTCCCCGTCGGTGTCGTACTTGCCGACGAGGTAGGCGAAGGCGTCGTCGACACCTTCCGGCGCCATGGATGCGCGGTCGTAGGGGGACGCCGAGCGACACGCGACGCAGGCCAACAGCGTCAGCGTCGTGGCGGAAAGAAGCGCGTGTGTTTGCATCACTCGAACAGGGTCGGGCTGGAATCGGACTCGATCGTGTCGACGGCTTCCGGCGCGTTCTGGGCCTCCGGCTCGGAGGTGGTCTCGGACGGTGGCGTGGCGTGAACTTCTTTGCGGGGCGCGGCGGGATCGTTCGCCGGCCCATCCGGGGAGGTGGGCGCAGACGCTTCGGTCGGCTGCTCCGTCGCCATTCCAACGTTCGTTTCCGCGTCAACTTCAGCGGATTCCGCGACGGTTTCATCCGCCGACGGAGGCGTGGGAATCTCGATGAGCGATCGGTTGGTCGTGTCGGCCAGGTCGACCACGCGCGCATCCATCAGGTCGCGCGCCTCGTCGGCCATCCATTCGTGGCACGTGAACAGCACGACCTGGCGGCGTTCGGCGATCTTCTGGAGCACGGGATACAACGCGGCGCGTCGGACCTCGTCCCAGTGCACGAGGGCTTCGTCGAGCACGAGCGGCAGGGCCTCGCGCCCACGATCCAGGTAGTCGAGCGTGCCGAGCCGCAAGCAGACGTAGATCTGTTCCTGGGTGCCGCGCGACAAGGGAGCGCCGACCTCGGTGCGTTCGCCGGTCTCGTGGACACGCACGCTCAACTTGCCGGACGGCCCTTCGAGGTAGTCGAGGTTCGAGTAGCGGTCGCCGGTGATCGTGGCCAGGTACTCGCTGGCGCGTTTGAGCACGGGCGGCTGATGGGCGCCGCGATGCTCGATCTCGGCCAGGTTCAGGATCGCCTCGAGCAGCGCCAGGCGATCGCGTTCGACACGAACCGCATCGAGTTCGGCTTGCAGAGACAGGTAGTCCTCGTGGACGCGCGCGACGTCGTCCGGATCGCCCTCGATCTGATGCGTCAGCTGGTTCTCGTCCTTGACGGCCTGTTCGATCTCGTCGTTCAGCGCGTCCTGCTCGGCCTGCAGGTCGTCGATCGCCGTCGACGCGGGCTCGATCGTGCCCCAGCGCGGATCGGCCTTCAACTCGGCCTCGCGCGATTCGAACTGGTGGAAGTCCTTCAACTCCTGCTTCCAGGCGTTCCATGCGTCGGCGAGTTCGGGACGGTCGGGCCAGCCCTGGCTCAAGAAGGCGCGCGCTTGTTCGGACTCCGTGATCAACGCTTCGAGCGCATCGGAGTGCGTGTCGAGCAAGGCCTGACACGACCTGCGCTCCGCAAGGTCGTCTCGTGCAGCTTCGGCCCGCGCGCGCGCTTCGGTCAGCTTGCGCAACATCAGTTCGGTCTGCCGCGGCGTGTCCAGCGAAGCGTCGAGCTGCAACGTCTGCACGAGCTGTTGCACCATCGACTCGTGCTGGCTCCAGGCGGCTTCGAGCTCGCGACACTGATCGTCGGCCTTGCCCGCCTGTACGAGCGGCAGTCGCGCGAGCTCGAGGTCGCGCAACAGGTCGTCCAGCTCGGCAGCATCGCGCGGTTCCAGGCCGAGTGGTTCGAGAACGGACAGAGCGTCCTCGGGACCCATCGCCGCCGGCGATTCGTGCTTGCCGAAGCTCTGCAGGATCGCCGGGACGACCAACAGCACACCGATCGCCAAAGCGCTGGGAACGGCCGGAATCAGCGAGATCAGCACGCATGCGATGCCGATGCCTGCGAGCACGAGACCCGTCGTGCCGCTCGTTCGCACAGCGACCGGTTCGTGCTCGCGCCAGCGTTTGGCCTCGGCCTTGAGGCGTGCCATGGGCAGCGCGTGCAACAGTCCCGTGTCAGGCTTCGCGCCCAGGTCGACCAGCGCATCGACGGCGGACTTGTGCGCTTCGCTGCGGTCGCGCTGGAGGTCCTCGATGCGGCGCTGCGTGGACTTGTGTTCCCGGCTCGTTTCGAGCAGCGCCTCGATCGCCTCGGCGTTCGACAGCCAAGTTTCGTCCTGGGCGGAGACCTCGAGCGGAGCGATCGCGAGGCGAATGCGCGGCGCTTCGAGCTTCGACTCCAGCTTGCTCCGTTCCGCCTCGATCTCGGCCGGGTCGCGGCGCGGTGCGTCCTCGTGCGAGCCCGTAGCGCGCGGCGACAGGGCGGCGCGGCGCCGTTCGAGATCGGCCAGATTGCGGGCGAACTCGGCGACCTCCAGGCTGTGCTTCAACTCGACGCGACGGCTGCGCAACTCCTGCAGTCGGTCCTGGACCTCGGCACGTTCCGCCTCGGCCTTGTGGGCGGCCTTCGCCGTGCTGCGCGCTTCGTTGTAGGCGCGGCCGGCGTCCTTGATCGCCTTGCGCAGGTCCGCGGAACGATGCTGGCCACGGTTGTCGTTGCGCCAGAGCGCCTGGCGATCGTTGAAGAGCTTGGTGCGAACCTCGTGCAGCGGGAGCGCGGACTTGAGGCCGGTCTCGCCGAGGAGCAGTTCGTTGATGTGCTCCTTGACGTCGTCCCCGACGTTCAGCGTTTCGCCGGCTTCGAGCGAGTACACGGAGCGGTACAGCGCGCGCGGGATCGACTGGACCTCGGACAGCGGCGCGTTGTTGCGATCGCGCTTGGACTCGAAGTCCTCGCCAGGAACGCCCGTGCGGAACGTGGGCGCCGATTGCAGCAGCCGTTCCACCCGAACCGCGTTCCCGTGGTCGGGCTCGAGCACACCCTCGAGGTGCAGCGTCACGTCCAGGTTCCAGGCGGCGAGCGGATGTTGCTCGCGATTCGCCGGTTCGAAGCCGTACAGCAGCGTCTCGAACGCGGTGTGGAAGGTGGTCTTGCCGGCCTCGTTCGGCCCGAGCACGACCGTGACGCCTTCGCCGAACTCGAAGGAGCGTCCGGACAGGTTGCCGAAGCACGGTGTGTCGATGCGCTGAACCCTCACGCGTCCACCTTCAGAGCGCGGTTCAGATAGGTCTCTTCCAGACCTTCGAGCAAGGTCACCAGGTACTCGCGGCGCGAGTCCGCGTCGATGCCGCTCTCCTCCATGGCGAGGTGTTCGATCGAAAGGTCGCTCACATCGCGCGCACCGCTGCGGAACTCCTCGATCAGTTGCAGAGTCTGGGCCACGACGCTGGGCGTCGCGCGGATCTCGTCGAGGTCGCGCGGTTTGTGCAGTCCGTCGGGACGCAGTTGGACCTCGATGGCGGACGTGGTCTCGGTGAGTTCTTGCTCGAGCTCCTTGCGCTCGGTCTCGTTCCAGAGCGCGTAGCTCATCGGACATGGCCCGGTCGGGATCAGCCGCACGCAAACCTCGCCCTCCGCGCCGCTGGCGATCGTTTCGACGCGTTGTTGCAGGATCTCGATAAGCGCTGCGGTCGTCGCGGCGGTGTCCAAACCATCGATCGTCGCGCGTTCCCACGTCACGGGAGCGAACGCGACGAAGCGCGGTTCAACGGGGACGCCGGCCTCGAGTTCGACGACGAGGCCGCCCTTGGGACCTCCCTCGCTGGGCTTCGGACTGCGCCCTTGCAGGTTGCCCGCGTACCAGACGGGAAGGTCCTCGAACACTTGCTGACGGCGGTGGACGTGGCCGAGCGCCCAGTAGTCGAAACCGGCTTGCAGGAAGCTCTCGCGCGTCGAGGGCGCGTACACCGCGTGGTCCTCGGAGCTGCTGGCGCCCGTCACCTGCGTGTGGACGAGGCCGACGACGGGCAGTTCGGTGTCCTGGGCGCCGAGCTTGGCAACCAGGTCCACGTCGACACCAACCTTGGAGTGCCCAGCACCGACGACGATGCCGACGTCGTCGCCCTCCGCGTCCGTGATCGTGACGGCCTTGGGGGTGGCTTTGGCGAACAGGTGAACGCGCTGTTGCCAGTCGGCCTCGCCAGCGAGATCCAGTTTCGCCGCACGGAACGCCGCGCCCCCCGGATCGTGATTGCCGCAGCAGTACAGCACGTGAATGCCGGCCTCGGCGCAGCGCTGGATGCCGCGCCGGAAATGCAGTTCCACGCGCCGATCGAGGTCCGGGTCGTCGAATGCATCGCCGGCGATGAGGACCGCGTGCAGCTCTTCCCCGATGGCGAGGTCGAGCGCCGCGTCCCAAGCCTCGAGCGTCGCGTCACGCAAACGCGCCTTGGTCTCGGGCCGCCCACCGAAGACGGTGGCCAGGTGCAGGTCAGCGAGGTGCAGGAATCGGAGAGCCATGGAGGGGGCAGTCTAACGGATCTGCGCGCGCGTTCCTGGGTCGCCTCGGGTCCAGCGGCCGCATCCTGGCACCGCGAGAGGTTGACCGTATCCTAGGAGCGTGAGCCCTACGTCCCATGAGCACCGAACGCCTGACGCGGAAGGACCGAAGATCGATCCGTTCTCGGGGGATCCGATTCCCTCGGCGGAGGATCGGCGGCGCAAGGTCCGTGCGCGGGGGTTCTTCGTCGCCGGGATCGTGCTGATCCTGGCATCGGCGCTGCAGCTGTCGGACGCGGGTTACGGGCACGACCCGCACCGCGAGTTTGCGAATCGTCGTTCGTACAACACGGTGAAGCGCAGCGTGCACGATGCGTTGCCCATGACGATCCTGCTGGGCGGTTCGGGGTTGGCTTTGATCGCGCTCGGAACCTGGCTCGGTCGACCGAAAGGCGATACGGCCAAGAGCAGCTGAGCGGGCCGTAGAGCCTGAGTTGGGTCCTCTCCGCGAGATTCTTGGATTCGTCACGTCGATCGGGCTGCCCGGGCGTTGTGTCTCCTGAAGCCATGTGGAAACCCATTCTGATCCTCGCGTTGTGTGCAGCCTGCGGGCCGTCGAGCAGTCCGCTCGATTTCAAAGCGGTCTTCGACGGCAAGCGCGTTTGGACCGGACCGAAGCCCGAGCTGATCGTGTGCGACGGCGACGGAGGCACGGTCGCGTTCGAAGTCTGGAACAACACCGACCACGAGTTCTTCTACATGACGTACGGAACGGACGAGCCGTGGCCCTGGCGGCAAGGTCGCAGGCAAGGTGAGTGGAAGACCGACATGCTTTTCTGCGGAACCGGCCTGGGCTACGAGCCCTTGGGTCCCGGAGAGATGGTCGGGGGCAACGTGTACTTCTGCGACGGCGAGGACGCGCTTCGCTTCACGGTGAACATCTCGACGACGCCCCACATGTGGGGCGCGACGCCCGAGGATGCTTGCATCCCGTTCTATTTGGACTCGGGCGAGATTCTGCGCAAAGCGGAGTGAGCGACGTCGCCTCGCGAAGCGGAGGAGAAACCGAGGCGCTCCCTACTCGACCACGACGGTGATCGGATTCGACCACGCGGCACCGGTCGGGCTGAACGGGCTTCGGACGAGCGCTTGAAACACAAGCTCCGTGCCGATCAGTGCTGGGTTGTTCAAGATCGTGACGCTGACGGAATCGGGCGCAAGCACGACACCGATCGTGTTGAGCGTTGCTCCAGCCTCGAGCCATCGGTCACCGAATGTCGTCACGATCGGTTGCGTCGCGAGGGGTGCGCTGACGACCCATGCGAACTCGGACGCGGCGACCCGAAGGTCCAGGTCGATCGTGGAGCCCGGCGTCGAGGTGGCTGGGCCGTCGAGGACGCGGAACTCGAACGCGCCAAGGTCGCTCAGCACCACCGTGTCCAGGTCGCCGTCCGCACGGGACCGGTCGAATCCGGTCACGTCGAGCCCCGCCGTAGCGACCTGGTCGAGCGCCGGGCTGCCCGCGGTCAAACGATAGTCGCCCTGACCAGGGTCCCGGAACCCGGGGTCCTCCTGCGAGTTCAAGGCGAGCAGGCTCGGTGGGCCGGATCCGATGATGTTGTCCGTGGACAGGGCGCTGACGCCCCCTGCGTAGTCGACGCTGTTGCCGAACAGGATCGAGTTGCGAACGGACAGGCCACAGAAGCACCCGGATGCGGAGGCGACACCGGTCACGGCGCCCGTGATCGTGCAATGATCGATCGTCACGCTCTCGATGTTCCCCTGGATGCCTGTGACCGAGGCTTCGATCAGGGAGTCCTCCACGTGGAGGTGCTGCCCGTTCTGGATCTGGCTGGTGTCGATACCGACGCCGGCTCCGACGATGCGTGTCCGTCGCACCTCGACGAAGTTCCAGGTCGGAAGGAAGGTGTCCTCGGTCGAGATCCCCTTGCCGGTGTTCGTGAACACGCAGCCCTCGACGACGAGGCTGCCCGTGAGGATCTCGCCCACGATCTGGTCGATCCCGATCGAGTTCCCTTCGAATCGGGTGTCGCGAACCTCGGCCTGTTATCGGGTGAGGTTGCCGATCACTAGGTCGATGCCACGCTGCTGAGTCTCGATGAGGCAGCGATCGACCTTGAGGCCCAGGATCGGACTCGACTGCAGACCCAGGTGTTGCACGCCGATGCCTGCGCCGGTCAGGGTCAGGTCGCGCAGGTGCAGGGCGGATTCCTCGAACGTCCAGAACGGAGAGATGGGCTGGGCCTCGATGCACACGGGAGCCGCGCCTGCGTCGATCACAGTCGTGGTGGCGCCACTTCCGATCAAACGTTGGTGGCTGCCCAGGACCAACGGAAACGTCTCCGCCGCGCCATACGTACCGGGCGCCAATCGAAGCTCGTCGATGTCGGCCAGCGAACCGGTGCCGGCCAGCAGCAAGGCGCGCGTGATGGTGGCCACTGGATCCGTCACAACGGTCCCGGAGTTCGCGTCGTCCCCCAAGACCGGATCGACGAAGTAGTCACCCGCGAACGACGGAACGGACAGGGTCAGCAGAAGGGCGAGGGTTCGCATCGATCGGATCCAAACGAGTCGAAGGGACCCTCCGACCGTACGCGCAGCCTCAAGATCCGTCCACCGGACCCCATTCCATGGTGCGAGGCGCGGTGTCGATCCTGGAGCCAAGACTCGAATCGCAGGGGTCACTTCCCCGCAGCCACGATCGCTTCGAGCTCGCTCTGCAGGACACCCAGGACCTCGTCGTAGCCATACGTCCCGACCGTCTCGGTGCCCTTTTTCAGGTTCACCGTCGTCGGCCCGCACCACAAACCCAGATCGGCGTCGTCCGTCTCGCCGGGGCCGTTCACGCGGCAGCCCATGACCGCGATCGTCACGTCGCGTTCGGCGGCCCAGGCGGTCATGCGTTTCACGTCCTCGGCCAGGTCGATGAACTTCTCGTTCTCGACGCGGCTGCACGAGGGGCACGCGATGATGTTCAGGCCGTCGAAGAAGTTCGGCGGCACCGAGCGGAAGCGTCCGGCTTCGACGTCTGCAAGGATCGCGCGGCCGACCTCGATCTCCTGGCCCTTGTTGTCGAAGGGCACGGTCAACGAGACGCGGATCGTGTCGCCGAGTCCACGCGACACGAGCTGCTCGAACGCGATGCGCGTCTTGATCACGCCGTCGGGCGGCATGCCGGCTTCGGTGACGCCCAGATGCAAGGGCACGTCGGGGCGCATTTCGGCGAACTGGACGTTGGCGTCGATGACGAGGCGCGGGTCCGAGTCCTTGATCGACACGAGATAGTTCGTGAAGCCGACGTCGTCGAGCAGCTTGCAGTGATCGGCGGCCTGCTGGACCAGCGCCTGCACATGGTCGTCCGGGAAGCGCTCCTTGTACTCGGGCGCCAGCGAGCCCGCGTTGCAGCCGATGCGAATGGCGCAGTCGTGCTGGGTCGCGATCTTGGCGATCCAGGCGACCTTGTCCTGGACCGAGCGCGTCTTCTCGTGGTGGTGCAGGTGGCCGGGGTTGTAGCGCAGCTTCTGGACGTGCGGCGCGACGGACTCGGCCAGGCGGTAGTTCTCCTGCAGGTCGACCGAGAGCGGCTTGTCGGTCTCCTTCGCCAGCAGCGCCAGGGCCTCGACATCGGCTGGGCTGTCGACGGCGATGCGGATCAGATCGGCGCCGGCGCTCTCGAGGATCCGGATCTGGCGGCGCGTGGCCTCCAGGTCCTGGGTCCGCGTGGCGGCCATGGATTGAACGGCGATCGGCGCGTCACCCCCGATGGAGAGGGTGCCGACCTGGATCTGACGGGTCTTGCGGGCGGGAATCATGGCGTGAGGGGCCCCTTATAGGGGATGCGCGGCCTGGCGGTGGAGGAGAGTTCGCAGCGCGAGGTCCGGGGTCGCCGCGAGGATCCTACGCGGCCCTTTCCCACTAGTTTTCCAGGTTCCTTGCCCCGCGTTCGCCCGAAGTCACGGACCCCAAGATCCAGGGGACGCAAGCTCCCTGGGTCGGTGGGTGAATCGAGGTCCGTGCAAGGCCGCGGTTCGCGCTCCACGAGTACAAGCCGACTAGGCTCCCGGGCCACCGCCCGCCGCTGGCTGGGGATCCCCTCTCCTTGCCGTTCGACGAGTGGGCCCGGGCGCCTTCTTCGCAGGACCTCTCGAGGACCTGCATCCGACCCCACCGGACCGCGCCCCGGTGGGGTCGGCCCTTTACTGGGGCCCATCTTTGCGACAAGTGCGAGGCAGGTACGGAGTCGGGTGGCAACGCCTAGGATTTCGCATTCCGCGCTCGATCGGGGCCGGGCGTCCCCGGGGCCAGGGCCCGACGGGGCGGACAATGCGGAATCCTAATCATTGTTACCGGACTCCGTACCCGCCCCGTCACAGGGGCGCGGCTAGAATGCGCCCTCCAGCTACCCCAACCCCAGACCCTTGAAGGCCAAGATCCTCATCGTCGGTGGCGGCGCTTCAGGCACCAGCCTGGCGTTGCACGCCGCATCCCGCACCGATCCGCTCCGCGAACCCGTCGTCCTCATCGAGAAGGGGCGCCTGGGATCCGGATCCTCGGGTCGATCCGGGGCGATCGTGCACCAGGCCTACTCGGACCGTGCCCTGGCGGGCATGTCCAGGGATGCCGTCAAGTACTACGCGACGATGCGGGCCAGCACCGGACGTGTTGTCGGGTACCGGCAGACGGGCGTCGTCGTGCTGGCGAACCGCAAGGATGCCCAGTCGCTGGCACGCTTTCGCGAGGATGTCGAGATGCAGCGTTCGATCGGGATCGACGCCACGATCGTCGGCGCCGAGGAGATGCGCCAGATCGTGCCTGGTTTCGAGATCGAGGACGACGCGCTCGGCTGCTTCCAGCCGGACGGCGGGTTCATCGACCCCGAGCGCACGATCAACGCGTTCGCCAAGCTGGCGCGAGCCAAGGGCGCCGTGACGCGCACCGGTATCGCCAACCCGCGCGTCCTCATCGAAGGTGGCCGCGCCGTTGGGGTCGAGACCGACGCCGGCACGTTCCACGCGCCGAACGTCGTGCTCGCCACGGGTGCCTGGACACCTTCGATCCTGGAAGGACTGGGCGTGAGATGGCCGATGAAGGTCATGCGGACCGAGGAGTCGTACTTCGCGATGCCCCGGGTCGAGCTCCCCGATGACCAAGAGGACAACCTCTCCGGCGAAGGCGGATTCGAGACCCGCTTCGTGCCCGATCCGCTCGAGACGATGCCCGTGGCCCACCCGGTCGTCATCGACACAGGCACGGGGTTCCACGCGCGCTGCGAGCCGATGGCCATGCGGACCCGCATCGGTCGCCTCGGTTTCGATCAGCTCGAGGAGATCACCGAGCCCGATCAGGTCAGCGACGAGGTCTCCGAGGAGTTCAAGACCTGGGCGCGCAACGCGCTCTCGTCCCGACTTCCGGTCTACCGCGACATGGAGGACGTCGGCTCGGCCTCGGCCACCGTCACCCTGACGCCCGACGGCTTGCCGATCATCGGCGCGGTCAAAGAGATCCCCGGCCTGTGGGTCGTCACGGGTTTCTCGGGCAACGACTTCCACCTCGCGCCGTCGATCGGCGAGGGGCTGGCGCAGATGGTTCTTGGCGAGCCGGTCAGCGCCTTCGATCCGAAGTTCTTCTCCCCCGATCGCTTCCAGTAGTCCCACGCGGGGGCTTCGGTGGCGTTCACCCTGGAGTCCCTATGCAACTGCTCATCCGTGCGCGCGTGTTCGGCGCGGCTACGCTCGCTTGTGTCCTCGGTCTGGTCGGTTGTACGCCGTTCCATTTCGACGACCAGAACGTGGATCTTCTGCTCGACCACGAAGGCGATCGCCTCGAGTTGCGGATCCAGTACAACGACGTTCGCTCTCCGAGTGACAGTGTTCACGATCGCGAGAAGGCGACTTCGAGTCTGCAGCGGATCCTCGCCAAGGATCGCTTGATCGTGCTGTACGACATGCCGTTCGACTTCGACGAACCGCGTGACGAGGACGAGGCGGCCACGGAAGAGGAACGCATGCTCCAGGAGGAGCTGGACGTCATCTTGGGCGGCATCTCGGTCCTGGACGCAGGCGCCACGCTTCTCGACGAGGGTCGCCCCTCGATCTGGCAGCGCATCGAGCTCCAGAACGTGCAACGCACCGTCGCCGCGATGAATCGCGGGATCAACTACCTGATCCGGAGCGATGTCTCGTTGGAGGCTGACGACGTGTGGGACGCAGCGACGCTGCGCAGGTGGACCGAGAAGGCTGAGGAGAATGGTCCTTGGATCGTGGTCGACGAACGCGGCCTCGTCGTGCGCATCCCGATGAGCCCCCACACCCTCGCGCGCGTCTTGGTCCAACTGACCGACCCCGAAGCCGAGCAGCACGAACGGGAGTTCGCCTTCGAACTCCTGGGTCCCATGAGCGAGTTCCGAGTCATCGACGGCACGGTCGAGTTGATCTATGCCCCGGACGAGGCTGGCGTCATCCACTGGAACCTCAGTCGCAACGACCTGGGCGTCGACACCCCGATCGATCAGCACATCGTCGAGTCGGATTGGTTCCAGGCCGCACTGGGTCAGTGAGTCGGTTCCAGTCGGGAGTACGGTGTCCGTCACGTTCCTCCCGCTAACGCACGTCTCGGGCCCGGCAGC
>TARA_R110002096_G_scaffold386418_3_pt1 | contig 87455 bp, 72 predicted proteins | sample TARA_R110002096 | Tara Oceans TARA_R110002096 (sample SAMEA4397295) | marine metagenome | biome: Polar Biome; feature: [DCM] deep chlorophyll maximum layer (ENVO:01000326); material: water (ENVO:00002006), including particulate matter (ENVO:01000060) such as... | depth 35 m
TTATAAAGTAAAAGAAGGACTAAAAACACCTGAAAACAAAAAAGGCCCAATTAGAATGTCTTAAAACATTCTCATTGGGCTTTTAATTTTGGATTTCAAAGAACCATTTTCGGTTCGTATGAAGTCTTGAAGCCTTAGGACTTTTTGGGTCTTACTCTTTTAATACTGCAACCAGTCTGTTTCGTTTCAGCAGGATTAATTTTTTCACCTTTTGCAAGAGCATTTATAGCATCATTAAGGTAAAACTTGGTAGCAACATCATCTTGAGTTTCATATTTATTATCAATTGCACCGCGATAAACTAATTCCATATCGCTATTGAAAAGATAAACATGAGGAGTAGTTCTAGCACCAAAAGCATCGGCCAACATACTTTTAGAATCTATAACATAAGCAGAATTATACCCTGCCTTTTTAAAATGATTTTTCATTTCATCCATAGAATCATCACCATTTCTTTTCGCCTCATTGCTATTTACCAATGCCATTCCAACATTATTGGATTGGGTTAATTTCCCTAATTCTGGATAAGTGTCTTCCCAAGCAATAACATAAGGGCAGGTGTTGCAAGAAAATATAACCAGTAGTCCATTTTCTTTTTTCAAATCATTTAAGGAGTACTCTTTACCAGAAACATCCGGCATTTTTGTATCCATCAGAGGAGCCTTTTCTCCAATCCCTAATAATTCATTTTTTGAAAAGGAAAAGGCGGTGAATATTAAGCCTGCAGCTAAAATACCGGCTAAGAATTTTTTCATAATATTTAAGTTTTATATGTCTAACGAAGATAAGTATAAAATGATATGAATTGCCAAATCGCAAGGGCCACCTACAATAAAAAAATGCTCTGAAACCAGAGCATTTTCCAAACACAAGAACCCAAAAGGCTCAGCATTTTTAGGGAATTTTTTCCCTTAGGAGTAGAGAGTTTTTTGGCTTAGATTAATTCTCTACAAAAAGTTTCACCACCTCGGATGGCTTGCTGCTATTTCTCAAAAAATAAACTCCATTTTTAAGATGGGCTATAGAAATCCTGGTAGTTCCTTCCGCTTTTATGTCCATTATTTTTTTACCACTCATATCCAATAGTTCGAAGTTGCTTCCCCCATAATTTTCATCAATAGAAATTTCATTTTTTGCTGGATTAGGATAAACGGAGAAGCTTGAAGACTTCAATTTTAAAGAGGAGAGCTCCGAAGTCCTTAGGCTGGAAAAACTAGCATCTGGCATTGCATCCCCAGGGCCTGCGCCTGCCGGACTAATATCAAATGAGCCTGTAAAAGCAATAATATTAAAATCATAATTCCCACCAATTTGGTTTAAAGGAATTTTAAAGGTGGCAAAATGGCTATCGGTAGTATCAAAATCGAAACTAATGTTACTAGGGCTAGCATTTCCATCATAAGACTCTGTGTAAACAGTAGGGAAGAATCCATTTTGATAAGCATAGAGTGCTACATCATAGCTCATAGATGTATTTGGAGTTTGATTTTTCAAACTGTTTTGGGCCATCATATATCCATCTTGTGTATTTAAGTTGGTATCGATGGCGAGGGCATAGCCAAAATCATTTCCTCTGGGATTATAGGTGTGGATTCTAATGAATACAGAATCTTGTCCAGAATTTATGGAATAGGTAATTTCTTTGGCATCCATATAATGGTCATCGCCAGATCCATCTCCTCCTAAGGAAATATAGTTTTGAGCGGAAAGGTTTGCTCCACAAAAAATTGCAATAATTGGGATAAGTAAATTTTTCATCATTCTGTTTAGTTTGATGAAATGATGTTTACTTTCCCTTAAAGGTTGCTAGAAGATTAAAATTATAGAGGAATATTTCCATGTTTCTTTTTAGGGAGGCTTGTTGCTTTGTTTTCAAGCATCCTAAAAGCTTTGATCAATTTCTCTCTTGTTTGATCTGGACGAATAACCTCATCAATATAGCCTCTCGCTGCAGCGCGATATGGATTGGCAAATATTTCTCCATATTCCATCTCCTTTTCTTTCCATTTGGCCTCAGGATCTTCCGCAGTTTTGATTTCTTTTTTGAATATTATTTCTGCTGCCCCTTTGGCTCCCATTACGGCAATTTCCGCGCTAGGCCAAGCAAAGTTCATATCGGCTCCAATATGTTTAGAGTTCATCACATCGTAAGCGCCGCCATATGCCTTTCTGGTAATCACAGTGATTCTAGGTACGGTGGCTTCGCTAAAAGCATATAGCAGTTTGGCACCATTGGTAATAATGGCATTCCACTCCTGGTCCGTTCCCGGTAAAAATCCTGGAACATCTTCAAATACTAATAGAGGAATATTAAAGCAATCGCAAAAACGAACAAACCGCGCCGCTTTGGTAGAGCTTTGAATATCTAAGACCCCTGCAAGATAAGCCGGTTGGTTAGCCACAATTCCTATGGATCTGCCGCCCAGATGTCCAAATCCAACAACAATATTTTCGGCAAAATCCTTATGCACTTCGTGGAAACTTCCTTCGTCAATTGTGGTTTCTATCACCTCCCTAATATCGTAGGGTTGGTTGGGATTATCAGGAATGATTTCATTTAAACTAGGCCTGCTTTCATCTCCTCCTTCATATTGTTGGGAAGGTGCATTTTCCTCACAATTTTGAGGAATATATTTTAATAATTTTTTAATCCCATTAATACAGGCAATCTCATTTTCATAGGTAAAATGTGTAACCCCAGATTTTGTAGAATGAGCAGAAGCACCTCCTAAATCTTCGGAGCTTACTTCTTCGTGGGTAACAGTTTTTACCACGTTTGGCCCAGTAACAAACATATAAGAGGTATTTTCAACCATCATAATAAAATCTGTAAGAGCAGGTGAATAAACAGCGCCACCTGCACAGGGTCCCATTATCGCAGAAATCTGTGGTATCACACCACTAGATAAAGTGTTTTTATAAAATATATCAGCATATCCACCTAGTGACACTACACCTTCCTGAATTCGAGCACCACCAGAATCATTTAAGCCAATTAATGGAGCACCATTTTTCATGGCTAAGTCCATAATCTTGCAAATTTTTTCGGCATGAGCCTCGGCAAGAGAACCTCCTAAAACTGTAAAATCTTGTGCGAAAACATAGGTTAACCTACCATCAACATTCCCATATCCTGTTACAACACCATCCCCAAGAATTTTTTGTTTATCAAGACCAAAATCTGTTGAGCGGTGAGTTACCAGCATCCCTATTTCTTCAAAACTTCCTTCATCCATCAAAAAGTGAACACGCTCACGAGCTGTAAGCTTGCCTTTTTTATGCTGTGATTCTATCCTTTTTTCTCCCCCTCCCAGCTGGGCTTCATCAATAAGTTTGTTCAGTAGGTCTATTTTCTCTTGCATAAGAATGCTAATATTCATTAGTGGTAATTAGGAATTACTATTCCTAAAATTTCTTTGCAAATTAAAGTAATTACTGTTTTCCTTTTCTTTCTCCCCTAAAAAAAGTGTTATTATCCAATTTGCCGGAAAACAAAAAACCCCGCCTAAGCGGGGTTTCAACCAAACCAAACCAATTCCTATTGGTCTTCAACCTCTGTTTTATATATCTCCTTTTCGGCTTTTCTTATCCGACGTTTTCGGAATTTCCTTTCTCTACCTTCTTTTCTGCCTTCCATCTTTTTCTCCAATTTGGCCATTTGTTCTTCGCTCAAAACTTTGGATAATTCTGCTTTATGAGCCTCTCTATTGGCCTTCATCTGTTTTTGGATTTCCTGCTTTTCTTTCAGCATTTTTAAATTGGCTTCATAAACAGCTTTTTGTTGGTCTTCGGTCAATTCCAATTTTTTCGTCATTTTTTCGGTAACCATTTGCGCCATCTTTTCGGGATCTTTTTCTTTCCCCTTTTGGGCGAATCCTACAGTATTAATTGCTACAACTAATAGTAGGACAAGGATGTTTTTTGCTTTCATTATTTATTCTATTTGCTGCTTTGACCTAGAAGTTCAACCAAGGTTTAATTTCGAAAACTTAAAGCTTTGTTAAAAATTGTTTCGTTTCGACAGAGTGTCTGCAAGAAGAGCTTTTTAATTGCTCTTCCTTAGATATTGGTCTTCACAATAAATTACAATGGTCCTTTATTAATGAAAGCCTCCTTAATTTAAATCATTAAAATATATATATTGGAATTGTCAAAAGAAGAATCATGAAAACTCTAACCTTAAGTTTTACTTTTTTCCTATTCCTAATAATATTCACAAGTTGTAAAAAGGAAGAAAAAGCAAATGTAGAATTGCCTCCAACCTCCCAAAATGGATCATTTACCTTGGGTTGTTTAGTTAACAACGTGCCATGGATCCCAAGGCATTATTCTAATAGTCTAATAAACCCTCCTGGTGTTCTGAGTTCGGATTTCTTTGAAAAGGACGGGACGAAAACTTTTAATATTCACGCGACGCATTGGCGTGAATTTGAATCTTCGGATACTGAAGTTTTATCAATATACGTTGAAAATAGTTTTCATTTTGATACTGTCGTGTTGGATAGCTTTAGGTATTCGGGCACCTATCTGAATTATATTATTGAGCCTCCAGATGATAGGCTTGAAGATTTTAAGTCCTTTCAATCGATTGGAAATGTCAACTCTTGGTTGATTTTTTCAAAGTTTGATACGATTAACCGAATAGCTTCAGGGAAATTCTCTGCCGATATGGTAAATGTAAACGATAGTTTAGATTCTTTAAAAATTCGCCAAGGCACCTTTGATGTGAGGTTTTAAGCTATATCTCATAACTTTTCATTTATAGCTCTCCTCTGAATAAAAAAAGTACAATTTCTTTTTATCACCATTCGGAAGTCAAAATGCAATAGATGAAACAATAAAAAAAGCTCCGCCAATTGGCAGAGCTTAATGAATTCGATTGTGTGACTAAATTTTATTTGGTCATGGTGATTTTGGTTAAAATATCAATATCACCAACTACAGGAGCTTCTTCAACAACAGTAGTTTCGTAAACCTGTTTGCTTTCGCTATCTTCTAATATTTTAAGCTGACTTGTCTCTCCATTATCCAATTGTAGGAAAATTATAGTTTCGTCGCTGCTTAAAGTCCAGGTTCCACTTTCTTGAGTATTGATAGGAATAGAACCTATACCATTAATGGCAACGTCAAAGCTATAATCATAGGAAATGGTATTTGGATTGCTATTAATATTAAATGTTCCGGTAACATTTTCTGCAGAACCTGCCAGTTGTGTTGGCGGTTGACCAGGAATTATCGAAGGCAATTCTGTGTCGTAGTCAATTCCGGTAAGTGTCCAGGTTCCTACGATGCGATTTTCAAAGGTGTTAGGGTTGCTACTTGTTCCTCCATCATCTTCAGATTTTTTACGGCAGGAAATTAGGCAGAGTGCGATAAAGGAGAATAGGAAAATCTTTTTCATATAGATTAATTTATTGAGGCTAAGATACATCTCTTAAAGAAAACACCGTACTAGGTGCTAATTTTACATCGTTTACAATTCTTAAAATTTTTTGTGCCACCTCTGCAGGTTGGCTAAGCTCCCCCTTGTTTTTATAGTCTATAAATCTTTGTTTATCAGGAAAATCATTTTGATCCAATCGTCTTATTTCTCCTTGCATTTCCGTATCTACTATCCCTGGAGAAATAGCAAAGCAATGAAGGTCTGGATGATCTACCTGCATTACTTCAGTAAACAAACTCAAACCAGCCTTTGCCGCACAATAGGTACTCCAACTGCCAATAGGGTAAGAACCCGCTCCGGAGGAGATGTTTACAATAATTCTTTCCTGGTGGCTTTGTTGGGTTTGGTCGATAAACATTTTACATAAAATGGATGGTGCCAATAAATTGATATGATAAGACCTTTTTATTTTATCTGGATTTAATTCCGAAACTGGTTTAACCTCACCAAGCCATCCTGCATTGTTGATTAAAATTAGAGAATCGGCAGCTCTATTTCTATCAAAATTTATTTTTAAATAACTATCCATATTGTTTAAGTCAATACTCATATGTGAATAGTTCTCATGCTCAATGCTATTTCTACGGCTTATTCCAATAACCTTATGTCCTGCTTCCAGAGCCATTAGGGCTATAGCCTTGCCAATTCCAGAGCTGCTACCGGTGATAAAAAACTGTTTCATCCTAGGGAATTTGTTAATTATTGATTTCAATAAAACGATTAATATTCGGAGAAGTACCGAATAAAACGATAATATCATTTTGCTGAACTACGGTTTCCGGCTGAGGAACACCAATGATATGGTATTTTTTATCCTTTTCACCTTGCCTTAAAAGCGTAACTAAATTAATTTTATACTTCCCTCGCAAATCAATATCAGCCATGGTTCTGTTGTTCATGGCCCTTGGTGCTTTAACCTCTACAATTTCGTAATTGTCGGGGAGTTGCATGCACATCAATACACTTGGATTAACTAATTGCTCAGCAACATTATTACTAACCTCATCTTCTGGAGAAAGGATTTCTGTGATACCCATTTTTTGAAGTATCCTCCTTTGATTTTGATCTTGAGCTCTAACAATAATTCGCTTAACATTTAGCTCTTGTAAAACAAAGGTGGTTAGCAATAATCCCTGGTAGTTTGTTCCTATAGCCACAACTACAGCATCCATTTCCTGGATGTTTTGGGCCATCAAATTTTTTGCTTCTGTAGAGTCTAAGGCTACCGAATAGGCAACATGGTCTGCAATGGCTACCACTTTTTCTTCATCTAAATCAATTGCTAAAACTTCTGCATTTTTTTCAGAGAGTTTTTTTGCAATAGCGGATCCAAACCGCCCTAAACCAATTACTGCAATTTTGTGTTTTGGCATAAATTAAATTTTTTCTAATGCTTGATCTAAATCTGAAATTAGATCATTTATATCTTCTATTCCTACACTTAATCTTATTAAAGAATCCGAAATTCCTATTTTTTCCCTTTCCTCTTTTGGAATGGAAGCATGTGTCATAGTTGCTGGATGTCCACAAAGCGACTCAACACCACCTAATGATTCTGCAAGGGTAAAAAGTTTAAATGAAGAAAGAACTTTTAGGCAATCTTCTTTAGAATCTCCTTTTAGGCGAAAAGATAGCATAGCCCCAAAATCCTTCATTTGCTTTTTGGCAATATGGTGATTGGGGTGACTTTCCAATCCAGGCCAAAAAACTTTGTCAACTTTAGGGTGACCATCCAAATGATTGGCTATTGCAGCACCATTTTCACAATGCCTTTGCATTCGTACATGCAAGGTCTTTATTCCTCTTAAGACTAAAAAGCTATCCATAGGGCCACAAATGGCGCCGCTAGAATTTTGAATTTTATACAGCTGATTTGCTAGTGCTTCATCCTTTACAGCGAGCAAACCAAGAACCAAATCAGAATGGCCGCCTAAATATTTTGTTGCGCTATGCATTACTATATCTGCTCCCAATGTAAGCGGTTGCTGAAGATATGGACTGGCAAAAGTATTGTCTACCCCTAAAAGCAAGTTTCTTTTTTTACAGATGTCGGCAATAGCCTCAATATCTATAATATTCATCATGGGATTAGTAGGACTTTCCACCCAAATCAATTTAGTAGAAGGAGAAATTTTTCCTTCAATTGTTTTTGGATCAGACATATCTACAAATTGGAATTGAATTCCAAAGGGTTCATAAACCTGTTTGAACAACCTATAAGAACCGCCATATAGATCTTTGGTAGATATTAGCTCATCTCCAGGCTTTAGGCTTTTTAAAACACAATCAATAGCGGCCAATCCACTACCGAAAGCAAGGCCAAAATTTCCAGCTTCTAAACTAGCAATACTTTCTTCCAAAGCATGCCTGGTTGGGTTTTTAGTCCGGGAATATTCATAACCTTTATGAACACCTGGTGCGGATTGAGCATAGGTGCTTGTTTGGTAAATGGGTGGCATAACCGCAGCAGTGGAAGGGTCTTGCTTTTGACCTCCATGAATGGTTAATGAATTAAAGTTTAATTTTTTAAGATTCTTCTGCATTTAAAGCCCAGTTTAAATGGGAGAACAAATGTATAAAAGAGAATAGTGCAAATTTCGAATTAGTATAGTCGAGGACTATTAGTAAATTCAGCGGCTGATAAAGCAGTACAAAACAGAATAATGAGAATCTTTCATTTGGCCATACCTGAAAAAAGGATTTATGGACTGGACATATTAAGGGCTTTAGCCATTTTGTTTGTGGTTTATGGGCACAGCATTATTTTCGTTATTAAGGTATGGCCCAAGAAATGGTTAACCATACCCGTATTGGATGGAGTATCTATATTTTTTGTTTTGAGTGGTTTTTTAATAGGAGGAATTTTATTGAAGATCTTTGAAGAACAAAAGGCCAGCTTCCGACTACTTTGGAAATTCTGGATTCGACGATGGTTTAGAACCCTACCTAACTACTTCCTACTTTTAATAGTACTTTTTATTATTCAAGGTTTAATTCTAAATAAAACCAGTCTAGCCCAATTTTGGCCCTACCTCTTTTTTTCACAAAACTTGAACTCTATACACCCTGTTTTTTTTCCTGAGGCCTGGAGTTTATCAGTGGAAGAATGGTTTTATGTTTTTATTCCTTTGGGATTATTAGCTATCAGAAAAGGCGGCATGAGCGTAAAATATGGGAGCATTACTCTCATTATTTTTTTCTTAATCTTTTCCACGGCCATTCGTTATTTCCGATTTACAGAATTGGGAGAGGTAAATTTTTCTCAATGGGATAATCTCTTCAGAAAACAAGTTCTTACGCGCTTGGATAGCATTGTTTTTGGTGTTTTTGGAGCATGGCTAGCCTATTATTTCAAATCATTTTGGATCCAATACAAAAGGCTATTTCTAGTGTTAGGAATAGCCCTTATGGCCCTTCATAAATTTTTGATTTACTATAGGCCAGATCTGGGTTTTGGATACAATTCATACTATTGTATTTGGTCCTTTTCGCTAATTTCCTTAGCCACTCTTTTATTGATTCCCTTTCTTAGCCAGGTGAAGGCTGGCTCAGGATGGATGTATAAGGCCATTACTAAAATCAGCCTTATCTCTTATTCCATGTATTTGCTAAATCTAAGCCTAATACAAGAGGTCGTTTTTAGAGCTCTATACAAAGTATTTCCGATGGACTATTCAGACTATAGCCCATTACTCTATTTTTCAATGAATTGGATTTTCACCATCCTCCTTTCAATATTGCTGTATAAATATTTTGAAATTCCCACTACCAAATTGAGGGATATATGGTCTGCAAAAAGGGCATAAGGACGAATTAAAAAACCGAAACTGGACTAGCTATAAGCTCAAGCCTTTGGTTAAATTCGCCAAAGATTTTCATCCTATGAAAAACCTAAGTAAAATATATGCTCATCTTGCTCTAATGTCGGTGGCCATTATTTATGGATTAAATTATTCTATTGCCAAGGATGTAATGCCCAACTTTATTGAACCTCTGGGTTTTATTTTTGTGAGAGCAATTGGTGCCACATGCTTGTTTTGGATAGTTTCCATCTTTTATCCTTGGGAAAAAATTAAGAGAAAAGATTTTGCCAGACTAGCCTTATCCGGACTATTTGGAGTGGCCTTAAATCAAATGCTATTTTTCAAGGGTTTGAATTCTACTACGCCTATTAATGCAGCGATAATGATGACCATCAACCCGATAATGGTTTTAGCTCTTTCGTCCATTTTTCTTAAAGACAAATTAAAATTAAGTAGAATTATTGGTATTGGTCTCGGTATTATTGGCGCTTTATTTCTTATCACTAAAGGGGCACAAACTATAGATGTTTTTAGTTCCGACTCTTCCTTTGGCAATTTATTGGTTTTGATAAATGCAGCCTCTTACGCCATGTATTTGGTGGTGGTAAGACCTTTAATGAGCACCTATAAGCCACTAACTGTAATAAAATGGGTTTTTCTCTTTGGGTTTTTAATGGTGATACCCTTTGGTTATTCTGAATTTAGTAGTATCAATTGGCATGAAATGCCCAATTCTATTTTAGGAGAGGTTTTCTTCGTGGTGGCCTGCACAACATTTTTAGCCTATCTGCTAAATATTTATGCTCTAAAAATTGTAAGCAGCACTACGGTGAGCTTTTATATTTATTTGCAGCCATTAGTAGCCTCCATTGCGGCTATAGTTTTGGGGAAAGATACACTTACGGGTACCTTGCTAATTTCAGCAAGCTTCCTTTTTGTGGGGGTATACCTGGTTTCCTTTTATAAAAAATTTCCTAAAACATAGCTTAAGCTTCTGATTTTAAGATATCGACAATCATTTTTCCAATACTTGATATGGATTCGAAAATGATATTACTTTTGTCGTCTTATGGGAAAAATTTTTTCAATGACAGGATATGGCAAAGCGATTCTTCAATTGCCATCAAAAAAAATATCCTTTGAAGTAAAAAGTCTTAATAGTAAGCAAACAGATATCAATATCCGGATACCTTCTTTTTATAAGGAGAAGGAGGCGGAAATTCGTCAGCTTGCAGCCAAAATATTGGAAAGAGGAAAAATTGAAATTGGCCTTTATAGCGAAGTAACAGGGGTAGAAAAGGCACCTGTGATTAATAAGGTTTTAATAAAGGAGTACCTCTTGCAACTAAAAAACCTAAGCGAGGAAACAAATACCTCTGGCAATTTGTTGGATATAGTGATGAAGATGCCAGATTCCATGAAGCCTGCAGAAACGGAAATCGATGAGGAGGAGTGGCTTGAAATTCAAAAGGTAATAAGTCAAGGCCTAGAAAACTTAATGAATTTTAGGCATGTTGAAGGAGAAAAATTAAAGAGTGACTTTTTAGAAAGGACAGCCATAATCCGCGAAAAGATGAATTCTACAGCCCAATTTGAAGAGGAAAGGGTAGAAAGAATTAAGGAGAAATTGACCAAGGGCTTATCTGAAATTAAAGAGAGGCCTGATGAAAACAGGTATGAACAAGAATTAATTTATTACCTCGAAAAATTAGATATCACCGAAGAAAAGGTCCGTTTAAAGAGCCATTTAGATTATTTCGAAGAATTATTGGAAGAAGGTGGCCCCATTGGTAAAAAACTCGGTTTTATAAGTCAGGAAATAGGTAGGGAAGTGAATACTATGGGTTCCAAAGCCAATCATGCAGGAATGCAAAAGTTGGTGGTGGAAATGAAGGATGAATTGGAAAAAATTAAGGAGCAAGTTTTAAATATTCTCTAAGTATAGGTTTTGAAAAAAAGCGGAAAACTCATCATCTTTTCGGCGCCCAGTGGATCTGGAAAAACCACTTTGGTTCGCCATTTACTACAGCAAGATTTAGGATTGGAATTTAGCATTTCAGCAACGAGCAGGGAGCCTAGAGGCAATGAAAAAAATGGAATTGACTATTACTTTCTAAAGGAGGAGGAGTTCAAGAATAAAATCGAAGCTGGCGATTTTCTGGAATGGGAGGAGGTTTATTCTGGTGCTTATTATGGTACCCTTAGATCTGAGGTGGAAAGAATTTGGGAAAAGGGAAAGAACGTTATTTTTGATATGGATGTGATTGGAGGTTTAAATCTTAAATCTATCTACAAGGAAAATGCACTATCTGTATTTGTGAAACCTCCGAGTTTAGAACATTTAGAGGAAAGACTGCGCCTAAGGAAAACCGATAGTGAGGAGAAAATTAAAGAGAGATTAGCAAAAGCAGATCGCGAACTGCAATATGCCCCTCAATTTGATCATATTTTGGTAAATAATGACCTGGATATTGCCAAAAAGGAAGCTGAAAATTTAGTTCGAATTTTTACAGGAAAATAATATTTCATGAAGGTAGGATTGTATTTTGGAACGTTTAACCCCATTCATATTGGGCACTGTGTAATTGCCCAGCATATGCTAGAATATACAGATTTGGATGAGGTTTGGTTCGTTGTAACACCGCACAATCCTCATAAAAAGAAAAACACCCTCCTAGATGATCGCCAAAGGCTTTATATGGTTCAACTAGCTGTTGATGATATTTTTAAGCTTAAAGTTAGTGATATGGAGTTTTCATTGCCCCAACCATCCTACACTGCTACCACCCTAGCTCATGCTAGCGAAAGGTGGCCAGAAAAAAACTTTAGCCTAATTATGGGCGCCGATAACCTTCAAACTTTTCATCGTTGGCATAATTACGAATGGATTTTAGAACATCACAAATTGTATGTATACCCCCGAATAAACTGCGATGGCGGAGATTTAAAAGATCATCCCAATGTTCAAATAACGGAAGCACCCATCATGCAAATCGCTTCCACCGATATTCGAAATGCTATTAAAAATAATAAGAATGTAAGCTTCATGCTTCCCCCTGCTGTTCAAGACTATATTTTAGGAAGTAGCTTGTACAAATAAGAATTTCTTCACTCAACATTTTGGATAGGCTATTTTCTAAAAATTATAGCCAATTTACTTAAGCCAATATCAGGGCTATTCCAAATCTACTTGGAATTAGCAAGCATCTTAATTGCAATTTGTGGTTTAATGATTTGGCAAAGATTTCCTTCAATTCGGATTTTAATGTATTGGGTTTCCGCGATAATCCTATATCCATTATTGGAGATTAACCAATTTTCAGCCCTGCTTTCCCTAGGACTATCCTTCACAATGGCCTTAGGTTTAAATTTATTTCCCAGAATAAATCAGAAGTTTGGTGTTTTCGGTTTTGGCTTTTCCATTAAAATATCATTGTTCTTTTTCATGTGGCTGATCTTATCCCTAAAGGATGTAAAATTTAATGAAAATCATTACAGTCACCTTGCATTAGAAGATTCCTATTATCAGCTAAAAATAAATAGCTCGCCAAAAGAAAAGGAAAAGGTCTTTGCCCTTGAAGCGGAATTGCTATCCATCTATAAGCTGGAAAAAGTGGTAGAGGGAAATATGCTTTTGTATTTTGAAAAGGATAGCTCTACAAGTCTTCCTCAACTTGGAGATCAGATAATATGGAAGGGAAAGCCAAATTTTATTGAAGGTCCAAAGAATCCAAATGAATTCAACTTTAAAAAATATTTACAAAGGACTGGACTGCATGCACAGGCCTATTTGAAAAATGATTCATGGTTTATTTATAAAACCAATAATCCTGTAAATCTAAAATCTTTAAGTCTAGAATTTAGAAATCACCTATTGTCTATTATTGACAGCTGGAAGGCCCCCGAAGAAGTAAAAAATATTAGCAAAGCCCTCTTGCTGGGTTATAAGAATGAGCTAGACCAAGAATTGAGGAATTCCTATGCCAATACAGGAGTGGCACATATTCTTGCCGTAAGTGGTTTACATGTAGGGATCTTATATTTTCTTTTATCCTTTGTTCTTAAATTTCTGAATAAACTTAGAGGCGGCCAATGGTTCAGAAGTTTTATCCTGCTTTCGGTACTTTGGTTTTATGCTTTTTTCACAGGCTTATCACCTTCGGTACTAAGAGCAGTTTGCATGTTTAGCTTCTTAGCTTTTGCTGGATTTTTTAAAAGAGATGTTTCTATTTATAACACCCTTAGCGCTTCGGCAATATTTTTATTGCTATACAATCCTCTACTTCTTTATAATCTTGGATTTCAACTTAGCTATTTAGCCGTGTTTTCCATTGTATGGCTTCAGAAACACCTTCTAGCACTATGGTCACCAAAAAATTGGATTTTAAAACAAATTTGGTCTATCTCCACCGTTTCCATTGCCGCACAAATAGGAACATCACCTATAGCCATTTATTATTTTCATCAATTTCCCAGTTATTTTTTACTCAGCAATATCATTATCATTCCTTTAATTTCCATAATAATGTACTGTGGTTTATTGCTTTTAATTTTAAGCAGTTTGGGCTTTCCCAGTCTTTTATTATTGAAGATTTATAGTTTCTTGGTTGATATGATGAATCTTTCAATTCGTGAAATTGAGAAGTTTCCAGGGAGTATTATCAGCTCACTTCATTTGGAATTAAGCGAACTGTTTTTGGCTTATTTAATTTTGCTTTTAATGATAGTCTGGTTTTTAAATGGTAAAATTTGGAAGCTTAAACTCGGACTTTTTACTTTCTTACTATTTCTTGGACTACAGATTGCTGAAAAACATCGGATTTCGAATTCTCGAGGATTTGTATTCTTTTCTCTTTCTAAGGCAAGGGCCATAGCGGTGCAGGAAGGAAATACTCTTTTCCTAATTGGGGATTCTAGATTTTGGAATGATAAAAAACAATACCAATACAAAGTCCAACCCTATCTAATATCTCAAAATATTATGGAGCTCAAAAAAAGGAATTTTGATTTCGATTTTTGCGATTCAAGTGCTGTTAACAGGGGGAGTTTATTAAGCACAAATGTTGGTCAATTTTGGCAAGTGCACAAAACCTTTTTGGCTCCAAATGCTGATTATTGGATTTTGGAAACGAATATTTCACCCCCTAAAAGGAGCCGGCAATTGCCAAAAATTCTATTTGTAAACCATCGCTTAAAACCTGCTCAATTCGAAAAATGGGGGATCTGGGCGAAAAAAAATTCAATAACAATATGGAATCTGGAGCAAAGTGCTTTTTATAGCAATGGTGTTTTGCGTAAAGCAAACTTTAGCTTCCTATAGTCAACGGGTTTGCGAATTACATGGCTTAGACCATTGTATATACCTCTACCGCTAAGATCAACACTACTCATCCCAATTATTGGAATTTTTAGGTTTAATTCTTTGGTAAGGCGCAAGGCATTTTGACCTTCAATTTGAGTGTCTAAAAAAACTAGATCAAACTCGTCTTTTAGCATTTTTTCTAAAGCACGTTCTAAATTCGGTTCAAGGATAAACTCAGCTCCTTGATCTTCAATCATCAGTTTCAATAACATTTGGTTGACTTCATCATCCTCAACCAAAAGAACTTTTTTCCCTAATAATAATTTCTGTTTCAATGTTTTTGTTTTGGCGGCAGCTTGGGCTGCGTTAATTTTGCGTAATAAGCCACTAAACCTGCGGAATAATGGTCTAAAAAAAAAATATAGCTTGGTGTAGGGGTAGATTATATTTTGGAAGCAAGTAACAAATCAGCTGTTAAGCAAACGTTCAAATAGGGTTAATTATTGAACATTTTAAATTACTACTCAGCAAAATACTTCTGCAAGATAGCCTTTAGTTCTGAAAGCTTCACCTTATTTTGAAAGATTTCTCCTGCTGCTATTGATATGTCTCCTGTTTCTTCTGAGACAACCAGCACTACGGCATCCGACTTTTCTGCAGCTCCAATTGCAGCTCTGTGCCTTAGACCAAAACGCATAGGAATGGTTTTTTCCGTTACAGGTAAAATTGCTCCGGCAGCCACAATTCTGTTTCCACTTATAATTACCGCTCCATCGTGGAGGCTAGAATTTTTGAAAAATATAGATTCCAAAAGTTGGGAGCTCAAAACAGCATTAATAATGGTTCCTGTTTCACTAAAGGAGCCGAGTTGAGTTTTTCTTTCCATTGCAATTATGGCCCCGGTTTTAGTTTCAGAAAGCCTTTCAACAGCTCCATAAACAGCATCAAAATTATGCTCTTCCTCTTCCTCGGTTTTAAACCAATTTAATTGTCTGAATATCTTTTGTCCATTACTAAAATTTGTGGATCCAAGTACTAAAAGAAACTTCCGAATCTCTTGTTGGAAAACAATAACCAAGGCCAATACACCAACCCCAATAAACTGGCCTAAAATTTCACTTAGAAGTTCCATTTGTAAGGCTTCCACTAATTTCCAAAGAAGATAAATGGCCGCCACTCCGATAAAAATATTAATGGCCACAGTACCTTTAACCAAACGGTAAATTTGGTAAAGCAAAAAGGCAACTAATAGAATATCGATGAGGTCTAAAAAACCAAAATCTAAAAAGGACATCAAGTCAAATTTTGTGTGAAAGTAACAATTTTAGCTGCTTCTTTTGCGGCTCTTACATCGTGAACTCTTAATATATGCGCCCCTTTTTGCAAGGCCATGCTATGCGCAACGGTAGTGCCATTTAAGGCGTTTTCTGGGTCGTTTTCCAATAATTTATAAATCATAGATTTTCGGCTTAAGCCTACAAGCAATGGCTTTTCAAAGATGTGAAACTCTTCAAATTTGGCGAGCAATTCATAATTATGTTCCAAAGTTTTACCAAAGCCAAAACCCGGATCTAATATGATGTCCTTTAGCCCAGCATCTTGAAATTTGGCAATCTGTTCGCTAAAAAAATAGCAAATTTCACCAAGAAGATTCTCGTATTTTGGGGAGTCTTGCATGTTTTGTGGTTGGCCTTGCATATGCATCATAATATAAGGAAGATCCAATTTCCCCATGGTTTTAACCATTAAGGGATCCATAATACCACCAGAAATATCATTAATCATATGGGCCCCAAAATCGGCAGATGCCTTCGCGGTTTCCGAATGAAAGGTATCTACAGAAACAATCTGATCAGGAAACTCCTCCCTAATTAATTTTAGACTTGGCTCCAAGCGTTTAATCTCCTCTTTGGGAGATATAATGCTGGCACCTGGCCTTGAGGAGGCTGCACCTATATCAATAATATCAGCACCTTCTTCCCGCATTTTTTTTACCTGGTGCAAGATGCTTTCCCGGTTTTCATATCGCCCTCCATCGTAGAAAGAATCTGGACTAATATTTAAGATTCCCATAATTAATGGATGATCGAGACTATATAATTTTGCTCCGAGCTTGAGGCTGGGTTTAGGCCAAAAAATACTATCTTTCGCGCCAGTTTTTGCACCTATCTCCATAGGTCTATTCCAGGAATTTTATTCATATTCAGCTAAATTATTAAATGCAAAATACTTCAGAGCAATACGATTCGGTAATAAATCTTTGTCGTCAACTTTTTGAAAAGAAAATGAAGGATTATGGACCCGCCTGGAGAATTTTACGACTTCCCTCATTAACTGATCAAATTTTTATTAAGGCTCAAAGGCTTAGAAGTATTGAAATGAAAGGTACACAACTTGTGGAAGACGATCTTCAAGGTGAATTTATTGGAATCTTAAACTATTCACTAATAGCATTGATAAACCTGGATTTAGGAGTTGCCGATCAACCTGATATGACTGCGGATGAAGCCATGTCGGCCTATGATAAATTCGCTAGGGAATCCAAATCCTTAATGGAAAAGAAAAATCACGATTATGGTGAAGCCTGGAGAGATATGCGAATTAGTAGCTTCACAGATTTAATTCTTCAAAAACTATTGCGAATTAAACAGATTGAAGATAATAAGGGCAAAACCCTAGTTTCTGAAGGAATAGATGCCAATTATTTTGATATGGTAAATTATTCCGTTTTTGCTTTAATTCAGATGGGAGAAAATAGTTAAACCTATTGATTCTTAGGATCTAGAACCCCTTTAATTTTTAGGAAGTTTTCAGTTTTCAATTATCCATACTTATAGGGAATAATAATTGATAGCTTGCTTCATGCTTTAATCAAATTAGTATTTTCGAATATCAAAACTATTGCTCGCTTATGAAATTTATTACTCAGCTCTCCAGAATATTGGTTGGAGCCCTTTTCATTTTTTCAGGTCTTATCAAGTTAAACGACCCCGTTGGTTTTAGTTTTAAGCTTCATGATTATTTTGCTGAGGATGTTTTAGACATGGCTTTTATGCTGCCTTTCGTTCTTCCTTTGGCAGTGTTTATTGTTATTCTGGAGGTGATATTGGGCCTTAGCTTATTACTTGGTTTTTGGAAAAGAATTACAAGCTGGCTTCTGCTGTTAATGATTTTGTTTTTCACCTTTCTAACTTTCTATTCCGCTTATTTCGATAAAGTGACAGACTGTGGATGCTTTGGTGATGCAATACCTTTAGTCCCTTGGGAATCCTTTGGAAAGGATGTGATTTTAAGCATACTTATTTTTATCATTTTCTTTAATCTTAAGTATATAAAACCCTTATTTTCAAATAAAGTTTCTTCCCTTAGTTTACTGATAGCAGTGGTGGCTTGTTCTTTTTTAGCCAATCATGTATTGAATCATTTACCCCTAAAAGATTTTAGGGTCTATGCTGAGGGTAAAAACATTATTGAAGGAATGAAAGAGGCCGAGGAGTTAGGCCTTGAAGCTCCAGAATATATTACTCTTTATACCATGGTGAATAGCTCTACCGGCGAAGAACAAAAGGTGAGCTCTATAGATTATAATGCTGAAAAATGGTGGGAGAAAAAGGATTGGGAAATTAAAAAAGGTGAATCTAAATCTGTTTTAATAAAGGAAGGCTATACCCCTCCTATCCACGATTTTGTAATTCTCTTTGAAGGCCGAGATGAAACACAAAATGTATTAAATGCAGAGGAAGTATTTCTACTTATCAGTTATGATATCAACAAAGCTGATAAACAAGCCTTTGATAAAATAAATGCCTTTGCCGCAGAAGCTGAAAAATTAAAAAAACCCTTTATTGGTCTTAGCGCATCGCTTGATGAAGATGTGGATGCCTTCCGTCATGACGTACAAGCGGCATTTCCTTTTGCAACCATGGATGCCACAACTCTAAAAACCATTATCAGGGCAAACCCTGGAATTGTTCTCCTGAAAAAGGGAAGCATTATAAAAAAATGGCATTATAATGATCTACCGAGTTTTGAGGAGGTTATGAACAAGCACCTTAATTAATTTGATATCCTACCTTCTAAATAAAATAGGATATAGCATCTTAGTGATGCTGGGCGTAGTTAGTGCCGTATTTTTTCTTTTCACAATCCTCCCCGGCGATCCTGCTCAAATGATGCTGGACAAAAGGGAAGATTCTGAACAATTGGAGGCTATTAAAAAGAAATATGGATTTGATCAGCCTATCCTTGTTCAATATGCCTATTACTTAAATGACCTCAGCCCGATTTCCTGGCATTCTAAAGATTCTGAACACTATACTTTTCAGAGCCTTCAAAATTCTAGTCATAGTGTTTTTTGGGATTCCCAAAACTTCAGCCTAGTGCTCAAATGGCCCTATCTAAGGCAGTCTTTTAAATCTCAAGGTAAAAAGGTAAGTAGCATCATTGCTGAAACTCTTCCAAATACTGTTGTATTGGCAGTAGCGAGTATCATTATAGCCATGTTTTTAGGTGTCTTTTTTGGGCTGGTAGCAGCACTTAACAAGGATAGTATTTGGGATAAATTAATAAGTCTAATAGGTACCCTAGGAATGTCTGTCCCCAGTTTTTTCTCCGCTATTTTAATTGCTTGGCTTTTTGGATATATCCTTTCGGAATATACGCATCTAAATATGTCTGGAAGCCTATATTATGTAGATGATATGGGAGAAGGAGTTCACCTACAGCTAAAGAATTTAATCTTACCCGCCTTAACCTTAGGTATAAGACCATTAGGAGTAATTATACAACTTACACGAGGAAGTTTATTGGAAGAGCTTAATCAAGATTATATACGAACCGCACGAGCTAAGGGGTTGAAGGGAAGTAGCATTATTCGAAAACATGCTTTGCGAAATGCTTTAAACCCGGTAATTACCGCTGCTTCAGGATGGTTTGCTTCTATGTTGGCAGGAGCAGTATTTGTAGAGTTTATTTTTGGATGGAACGGCTTGGGAAAACAAATTGTTGAGGCATTAAATCAATTGGATTTACCCCTCGTTATGGGAGCAGTACTAATAATAGGTTTTACCTTTGTGATCATAAATATTTTAGTAGATATTCTTTACGCTCTCCTCGACCCAAGAGTGCGCGTTTAAAACAAAAACATATGGCAAAAAAAATTATCGCAGGAAATTGGAAAATGAATTTAGAGCCAAATGAGGCTTTGGAATTGATAGCTGAGGTTGCAGAATTTTGTAAAGGTCAAGATCTGCATCTTCACGATACTGAAGTGATTATTGCTCCACCATCCTTATATCTTCAAGAAGCATCTAAACTTAGCTCTAACAATAAAAGACTAAGTATTGCAGCTCAAAATTGTAGTGAGAAAGATGCTGGCGCCCTTACCGGTGAAATAAGTGCCTCGATGATTAAAAATGTTGGTGCTGAAGCTGTGATTTTAGGGCACTCTGAAAGACGCCAATTTTTTGGTGAGGGCAATGCTCTTATAAACTTAAAAGTAAAAAAGGCCCTGGAAAAAGGCTTGGTGCCTATCTTTTGTGTTGGGGAAATGCTGGAGGATAGAAAAAACGGGAATTATAAAAAATTAGTGGAAGAGCAAATCAATGAAGGATTAAAAGGTATCCACAGAACAGAAATCCAAGAAGTAGTAATTGCCTATGAGCCAGTTTGGGCAATTGGAACTGGAGAAACAGCTAGCCCAGAGCAAGCTCAGGAAATGCACGCTTTTATCCGCAACCTTTTAGCAAAGAACTTTAATTCTGCAATAGCAATGGATATGAGCATTCTCTATGGAGGCTCTGTAAAACCCGATAATGCTCGTGAGCTTTTTGGACAGCCAGATGTAGACGGTGGTTTAATTGGAGGCGCTAGCCTTAAAGCAGATTCCTTCAATGAATTGATTAGAATTGGAAAAGAAGTATTGAGATAATAGCCCTAAAAAACGAGTACATGAAACCTTTTTTGGTAATTGAATTTACTATAGAACCCGCCGAACCAGGAAGAGATATACTTCTGGCTACATTAGATGTTGAAGGCTATGATTCTTTTGAAGAAACAGCAACAGGACTAAAAGCCTATATTCTAGAAGATGACTTTGATGAAAGTAGTTTGAAAAAGTTGGGGATTTTGAATTCCAAGGATTTTAAAATTGAATATCAGGTAGATAAACTCGAAAATAAAAATTGGAATGAAGAGTGGGAAACCAATTATGAGCCGATAGACCTAGATGGTCAGGTGTATATTAGAGCACCCTTCCACGAATCCAAGGCAAATTATCCTATTGAAATTATTATTGAACCCAAAATGTCTTTTGGCACCGGGCACCACCAAACCACTAGATTGATGTCTAGACTCATTTTGCAAATGAACTTGGATGGCAAAAAAGTTTTGGATATGGGAACAGGTACAGGTGTTTTAGCAATTCTTGCCGAAATTCAAAATGCTGGGGAAATTTTAGCCATAGACAATTTTGAATGGGCCGTGGAGAATAGCATAGAAAATGCAGAAAAAAATAATTGTAAAAAGATTAAAGCCCTCCATGGAGACGCAGATACATTAAAAGACTTGAACTTCGATGTGGTCTTAGCCAACATTAATAGAAATGTATTGTTGGAGGATATGAAAACCTATATTGACACGTTATCTCTTGGTGGAGAATTAGTCCTTAGTGGTTTCTTTGAAGTTGATTTTGAACTTTTGAATGAGGAAGCTCTACACCATAAAATGGAGCTTGTAAACAAAACAGGAGAAGACCGCTGGCTGGCCTGCCACTATCGAAAAATCGCTTAAGCTCCTATGCAAAAATCAATACTTCTTCTATCAGTTTTTCTGTTTTCTTTAGGCCTTTCCGCTCAAAGGTTAAAAAAGTTTAGCACGGACCGATCTCTGTATCTGGAGGAATTAAATCAATACTTAAAAGGCACAAAAGCCGATAAGGAGAAAGAAATAGAGCCCTTAATTTTAGAGTTTAGCGATACTTGGACTGGTTTCGGAATTACTGATGAAGAAGCCGCATTGGTAATAGACATCAGTAATAATTTCCTTAAAAAAAGACTCAGCGCCTTCCAAGATTGGAGCAATTTTTTGAAAATTGTTAGTCACCTTAAACTAAATGAGGAGGAAAAGTATTTAGCACTTTGGTTGGGAGATCTTAAAAACACTTCCAAAAATGAAAGAGCAAGAACCCTTTCGGATTATTTATCTACCACCTATCTCATTTTTTATGAAAATACACTTTACGATAATGGAAAGGTAAAGTGGAAGGTGGGAAGCGGGGACTATAGCCTTCAATTTGATGGTAAACCCATTTTTAAATTCGATGGTATTGATCTTTGGGGGTATTTTAAAAATGATAGCACCCGTGTAGAAGGAACGGCAGGTGACTTTGACCCACATCGTCAAATTTTTGAGGGAAATGGTGGCTATGCCTATTTTATTCGAACTGGATTAAGCGAGGATTCCGCTTTTGTAGAGCTTAGAAATTTCTCCATAAATGTTAGTAAAACAGATTTTAAAGCTGATAGTGTAACCCTAAATACCAAGCGATTTTTAAAATTCCCGGTACTGGGTAAATATGAGGAGAAACTTACCAGCTCCGGGGCCAATGGCAAAGGAACTTTTCCACGCTTTTATTCCTACGATCAAAATATATTTATAAAAGATATTGTGCCAGGGGCTGATTTTGAAGGAGGATTGGCGATAATTGGCTCTACTTTCTACGGTGGAGGAAGTGATTCTTCAAAAGCCAATGTGAAGTTCAACTATGAAGGAAGAGAATTGCTAAACTTCAAATCCGACCGGTTTTTATTGCGTGAAGATAAGCTGGAAAGTAATCAAGTGGCTGTAAAAATCTCCTTAAAAGAGGATAGTATTTACCATCCAAAAGTAACCATGAGATTCCTTCCAAACAATCGAGAATTAACCATTATTCGGGATGAAGAAGGTTTGGGAAGAACTGCCTTTTCAGATAGCTATCACAATTTGGAAATGGCATTCGGAACCATAAAATGGAATTTAGACAAACCTTCCATGGATATCGGAAATATTAGCCTTGGAGCGGAAAGCACCATAATTTTTGAATCAAATAATTATTACCGAGGGAGGAGATTTGATCAACTTAGGGGTTTAAATGATAAACATGTACTCTATAAAATGAAGGAGATGATAGACTATTATGGAAAATGGTCTTTCAGCAATGAGGAGGTAGCCCAATTTTTGCAAATGGACTATAGAAGCACACATATCCTAATGATGCAAATGTCCGTTTATGGGTTCGTTCGTTATGATTTGGATAGTAAAACAGCCACATTTAAAAATAAGGTTGTTGATTATGTAAACAATTACGAGCTAAAAAGAGATTATGACGTTATTCAGTTTGTATCCAAACAGAATGGTAGAGCAAATGCACAATTGAGTCTATTAGACTATGCCATGAAAATTGAGGGTATTAATAATATTGCCCTTAGTGATTCCCAAAAAGTAAGGCTCTTTCCCAAGGATAATAGGATAACAGTTTATGAAAACCTAAATTTTGATTTTGACGGCCAAATAGTTGCCGGTAGGTTTAGCTATTGGGGAAACGTTTTTAAATTTAATTACGAAGACTTTAGAATTAATATGGACAATATTGATTCCATGAGATTTAAAGTGGAAAGCTTTGAAAGGAATAGCTTAGGCCAAAGGGAATTAGTGGATGTGCAAACGGTATTACAAGGCTTAACAGGTGAAATTCTTATTGATGAGCCCAATAATAAAAGTGGTAGAAAACAGTATACAGAATATCCTATTTTCCGAAGTGCCAAGAATTCCTATATCTATTACGATAAGAAAAGTATCTTCAATGGGGTTTATGAACGAACCAACTTCTTTGTAACCTTAGAGCCATTTGAAATAGATAGTTTGGATAATATTTCCACCCAAGGACTGTCCTTTGACGGCACTTTTACCAGTGCTGGCATTTTCCCGGATATGGATGAAACCATGAAGGTTCAAGAAGATTATTCTTTGGGATTTACAACGGAAACACCTAGTGAAGGTTTAGCAGCCTATGGTGGAAAAGGGACTTTTACCAACACCTTAAAATTGAGTAATAAAGGCTTAAGGGGTGATGGTAGATTGGACTATTTAAATTCATATGCCACCTCCGAAGAATTCTTTTTCTTTCCAGATAGTACCAATGGAAAAACAATAGACTACGAAATTGAGGAAAGAACAAGCGGCACAGAATATCCGCATGTACTTGCTAAAGGAGCCTATCTACATTGGGAGCCTAAAAACGATGTGCTTTTCACCACCTCTAAGGAAAACAAATTTGAGATGTATGATGGCATAGATATGAAAGGTACTGGAACCCTGGCACATAGTCCTGCTAATTTAAAAGGGGATGTTTTAGTTGAGTTTTTAGATGCCGAATCTCGATCGAGAGATTTTCTATTTAAAAACCGAAAATTTTCTGCAGATCGTTTGTCTTTTAGAGTGAGAGCCAACCCAGATGTAGATTGGGGATTTTCATTAACAAACGCGAATGGTAATGTAGATTTTGATAAGGAGCAAGGTTTATTTAATTTAAATGATCCTGCCAGTTATTTCAGCTTTCCCAAAAATGAATATATATGCTTTATGGATAATGCCAAATGGCAAATTCCTGAAAAGGCTATTGACCTTAAGAAATTAGGAGCGGAAGCCTCCTCTAAAATGATATCTGTAGCTACCGAACAGGACTCACTCCAGTTTGTTGCCGGACATAGCAAATTTTACCTTGAGAATTATTTGTTAGAAGCTTTCAAAGTTCCAAATATCGATGTAGCAGATGCTAGTATTTTCCCAGATACTGGCTATGTAGCCATTGAAGAAGAGGCAAAAATGAGAACGCTAAAAAATGCAGCCATTACCGCCAATAGAACCACTCAGTTTCATGAATTTTATGGGGGAGTAATTGATATTTATTCCCGAAATAAATATTATGGAAATGCAGATTATGAATACTTAGACCAAGATGGTACACCTTGGCCAATACATTTTGACGTTTTAAGAGCGGATACCGGAATTACAGTGGGAACAGCGAATATAAAACCAGAGGAATCCTTTTATATGAGTCCTTATTTCGCTTATTATGGGAAAGTTTACCTTAGAGGTGATCGCAAGGCATTAGACTTTAGAGGTCATACCCATATCGAATCGGATTGCCCCACCGTGAGTACAGATTGGTTTGAGTTTAGGTCGATTATTGATCCATCCAATATATTTATTGACCTCCCAGAAATTGATCCACTAGATAAAACCAAAAACTTAGTAAATGGAGTTTTAATAGATGCGGATACGGTAAGAGGATATGCTGCATTTTTAAGTCAAAGTACCAGTGCTTATGATAAAGAGATGTTCTTTACAACTGGCAAATTGTACTATGATGAAGAAATCGGTAGCTATGTAATTATTGATGATGTGAAATTTGATGATCCGGATAGCAAGGGTAATTATTTGTATTTCAATAATACAGACTGCCTGATGCATGGAGAAGGGAGTATGGCTATTGGTGATGACAAAGGGCAAATGGAAATCGGGAGCTGGGGAAATATAGATTATGATCTTAGCACCGATGAAATGACCCTGGACATTGTAATGGGATTAGATTTTCACTTTAGCAATGATCTACAAAAGGCTATTGCTGAGGCGATAAATGCTTCAACAAGCGCTGATGGGGCCGACCTTGAAAGGAAAGCATTTAAGGTTTCGGCAGATGAATTATTGGAAGAAAAAGAAAAGAAAAAGTTTTTCGAATCTATTGAAAACTACGGTGCCCCAGAAAAACTTCCAGATGCCTACCAAAGAACAATTTTACTTACTGATGTAAAATTGAAATGGGTACCAGAAGCCATTTCATTTGTGGCCATAGATGATATTGGGATTGGGGGTTTCGGCAAATATCCTGTCAATAAAAAGGTAAAAACCGTAATGGAAATCCAAAGAAAAAGAAGAGGTAATGAAGTGCGCCTGTATATTGAAGTAGACGCCAACACCTTCTTTTATTTTGAATACAAGAGAAATCAATTATCCCTATATTCCAGTGATGAAGAGATAATGACCAAATTGAAGGAAACGGATATTAAAGATAGACGAAGAGAAATAAAGGGCATGCCTCCATTTATGTACACGATTGGTACCAAGGGAAAAATGAACCGTTTCCTAAATAGTATGGAGGATTACGACAAATAGAAATTAGCTTTTTTTATTCTTAGTTTTTCTTGTTACTAGATTCCATTTATCTGATCTTGCAGGAAGCAGATTTTAAGCTTAGCGCATGATTCCATTTTTAAGAAAAGTAGCCCAAGAATTAGTGGCTGAACAAAAGAATTTCAGCAAAATTGCTATTATTCTACCAAGCCGAAGAGCAGCAGTTTTCTTAAAAAAGGAAATATCTAAACTTATTGAAGGGCCAGTATTTGCCCCTCAAATAAGAACCTCTGAAGATTTTTTATTAGAAACACTTGATTGGGAACAAGAGTCAAATCCCAGTTTGCTATTTAAATTATATCAAGCCTATTTAGTATTAGACCTTAAGGAAAAGGATAGTTTTTCGGATTTTACTAAATGGGCTCAAACTTTATTGGCAGATTTCAATGAGATTGATCGCTATCTAATATCTCCCCAAGAAATTTTTTCCTACCTGGCAGATGTAAAACGAATAGAGTCTTGGGAGCTCAGTCCAGGGGAATCTCTAGATTCTGAACTCATCAGCGACTACCTCAATTTTTGGGAAAAGCTCCCTCAATTTTACAAGATTTATCAGGATATCTTACTTAAAGATAAAAAGGTGTATCAAGGTATGGCCTATAGGCAGATGGCCGAAAATTTAGAGGATTATCTGGCCCAAATTAAATCCAAATACCAGCGATTGTATTTTGTTGGATTTAGTGCCTTGAATAGGTCAGAAGAGCAAATTTTTCTAAAGTTCTACGAAGAGGGCCTGGGTAATTTTTATTGGGATATTGATCATTATTATTTTGATGATGAGGTTCATGAAGCTGGAAAGTTTTTGAGAGAAAGTAAATTGATTCGAAAGCTGAGGGAAAATGATGAATTCAATGGCTTTGAAGATTTACTATTAAAAACATCAAAAAATATTACAGTGAAATCCGTGGCTGGTGATAGCCTTCAAGCCATGGCGGCAAATGCCACGGTTTTAGAATTCCAAAAGGACCAATTGGAGGATATCGCTGTGGTTATGGCTGATGAAAATTTACTGAGCCCTTTTTTAAACAATATTGCTAAAGAAATCCCCACCCTTAATATCACCATGGGCCTACCTGCAAAATTCGCAAGCATGGGCGGAATATTTTCCCTCCTTTGGGATATGCATATGGCCCATGAGGTAAACTCTAAATTCGACAGTGGTGGCAGAGCTGCCTTTCACTACCAAAAATGGGATGATTTATTTTCCCACCCCATGATGAAACTGTTGGAATGCGCAAAGGGTGATTTTGAAAAACTGAGAAAAGAAATACGCAAGCAAAATCAAATTTTCATTTCTTTTGGTGAATTGCAAGAGTGGCTGCCTATTCAGTTTAAAGTTCCCGTGGATCCTCTTTTTGAATCCTACACCGAAAAACCGGGAGAGCTTTGTAAAGTCTTTTCTAAATTTATTGAAAGACTAAAACCCTCTTTAGAATCATCTTCAGAAAAATTGGGAATTGCCTATGGTTTTTATAAACTCTTTGAAGAATTAGCACAATTGTTTTCCAAGTATAATTTTGTTTTGGACAGTAAAACAGCTTACTATTTCTACAAAGATTTGTTGAGCAGCCAAACCATAGATCTGCAAGGAGAACCCCTAAGTGGACTACAAGTTATGGGTATGCTGGAAACTCGAACTTTGGATTTTAAAAACATTATTGTTACCAGTGTAAACGAAGATATTTTACCGCAAGGCAGGTCTCAAAACAGCTTAATACCCTTTGATATTAAATTCAAATTTGGGCTCCCAACTTTTTTGGACAAAGACGGTATTTATGCTTACCACTTTTATAGACTTTTACAAAGAGCAGAAAATATTTGCCTTCTATATAATGGTCAAAACAATGGCATGGGAGGAGGAGAAGCCAGCCGTTTCATCAATCAAATTGAACATGAGCTCAGTAAATTAAATCCAAATATTAGCTTTAAAAGGATAGGCATAAACAATATTTTAAAGTTGGATGATGGCGCTACGATTTCTATTGAAAAATCAGAAGACATACAGGAAAGACTAAGGGAATTGGCCGAAAAGGGCCTTTCTGCCACAGCTCTTATAGACTATATTAACAATCCTATAAAATTCTATTACAAAAGGGTTTTAGGCATTCGTGAAAAGGAAGATTTGGAGGAGGTAATAGCCTATAATACCCAAGGGACTATCCTTCACGAAATACTTCAAGAATATTATTCTGAAGATGGACTTCCTCTCCAGGAGCTGAATCCAGATTTAGCCGTATTTAAAAAGAAAAGGTCCGAAATAAGGGAAGATGTGGTGCAAAAGCTCAGAAAATTTGGATTGAAAAATATCGATCAAGGGAAAAACCTTTTGATTCGGGAAACACTAACGGGCATGCTGGCCAATTTTTTAAGGCAAGAAAAATCAATACTAGAAAATAGCAGCCCACTAGAAATTATTTCCCTAGAAGAAAATTTGGAGGTGGAGATTGTTTTAGAAAATGGTCAAAAGGTGAAACTAAAGGGGATTGCTGATAGAATAGATCGTTTTAATTCAAGCATTCGAGTCTTGGATTATAAATCTGGAAGTGTTGACCCAAAACATTTAAAATTTAAAAATTGGGAGCTTCTGAAGCAACCCGAAGAAAAAAACAAGTCTTTTCAATTGATGATGTACGCATGGCTCTATATGGAGAAGCATGTAAATGTTGATGAAGTTGAAGCCGGAATTATTAGTTTAAGAAAGGTGAAAGAATGGCCGATGCCATTAGTTCATGATAATTCGCTGAGGATAGATCGTGAAAAATTAACAGATTTTAGGAAAATTTTAACAGAAATTCTATCGGAAATCTTTGATTATCAGACACCTTTTAAAGAAAAGATTCTATATTTGAGTGACCATGACCAATAAGCCCTTAATATTTGCCTTGAGTTTGCTACTGATATTTTCCTGTCAGGCAATGGCGAACAAAACTCCAAAACAGCTAAAAGGCAGTGTGGTAGAATTGGAATCTGGTGAAAAAATTAAAGGTGCTGTTGTTACCCTAGAAAAAGATGGAGAAGTAATTCAATCTATCACCACCGATGAAAGTGGAAATTTTGAATTGAATTATGTGGAGGAGAAAGATCAAGAGGGTGAGCTGAAAATTAAAATTTCGAAACCTGGTTTCGCGGGAAAGGATGCTCAACCAACCGCAGATGAAAACGCAGAAATGAAGTTTGAACTGAAAAAAAAGGCATCTATCCATAAAGCAGTGATCCTCCCTGTAGGTTCAGCCAAACACCCTGATATATAAATCACTTTTTGTTTTTCCTTTAGGTATTAGCTTATTTTTGGAAAGTCTAATTTTATAGACTTTGCAATGATTAGTAAGACAGAAATTCTTCAGGTATCCGAACAAATATCCCCCTTTATTCATAATTGTCCTTTGCTAGAAAGTCAATATTTCAATGATTTGCTGGAGGCTCAAGTATTTTTTAAAGCTGAAAATTTCCAAAAAACCGGTTCTTTTAAAGCAAGGGGAGCTATTAATTCCATTTTGAATTTAGGCAAGGCAGAATACAGTAAAGGCGTAGCCACACATTCTAGTGGAAACCACGGACAGGCTTTAGCATGGGCAGCAAAACAAAAGGGAATTTCCTCTTGGGTAATAATGCCTTCTAATGCTCCAGAAATAAAAAAGAGGGCTGTAAAAGCATACGGTGCCATAGTAATTGAATGTGAACCGAGTTTGGCCGCTAGGGAAGAGGGCTTAAAGAAAATACAAGAAGAAACTGGGGCAACATTTATTCCGCCTTTTAATTACCATCATACCATTGCCGGCCAGGCCACAGCGGCAATGGAAATAATTAGGGAAGTTCCGAATCTAGATTTTATTATAACACCTGTTGGTGGAGGAGGATTACTCTCTGGAAGCTCTTTGGCTGCAAAATATTTATCGCCAAACACCCAGGTTTTTGGCGCTGAGCCAGAAAATGCCAATGATGCTTGGCAAAGCTTTAATGCCCAAAAGTTGATCCCAGTAAAGAATCCAAATACCCTTGCGGATGGCCTAAAAACTTCACTTGGAGATCTTACCTTTCATTATATTATGGAGGGAGTGAGCCATATTTTCACTTGTACAGAAAGCGAAATAATTGCTGCCATGAAAATGGTATGGGAAAGAATGAAAATAATAATTGAGCCTTCAAGTGCAGTAGCCCTTGCTTGCGCAATAAAGCACAAGAGCATTTTCAAAGGCAAAAAACTAGCCCTTATTTTAAGCGGGGGAAATGTAGATTTAGAAAAGTTTTTCGAAAAACTTAAGGCCTAAACCGCCAGTACATTTTTCAATAGACTTTCAAACATATCTCGGCCATCAGTATTCCCTAAGTTTTCATCTGCAGCTCTTTCAGGGTGAGGCATCATACCAAATACATTTTTGGTTTCATTACAAATACCAGCAATGTTGTGGATGGATCCATTGGGATTAGCCGCCTCGTTTACAGAGGCATTTTCATCACAATAATAGAATAAAATTTGCTCCTTGTTTTTCAATTTTGCCAGCGTTTCCTCATTGGCAAAATAATTTCCTTCACCATGGGCGATAGGTATTTTATAGGCTTTCTCTTCTAGATCAGCAGTAAGAGCATTGCTGTGATTTCCAGGTTTTAAATAAACGTTTTTACAAATAAATTTATGACTTGTATTATGCTGTAATGTACCTTCTAAAAGACCGCTTTCGCAAAGAACTTGAAATCCATTACAGATTCCCATCACATATCCACCACTTTTGGCAAATTCAATAACTTTCTCCATAATTGGTGAAAACCTTGCAATAGCTCCAGACCTTAAATAATCACCATAAGAAAAGCCACCCGGCAAAATAATAAATTCAGCTCCTTGTAAATCGGAGTCTTTATGCCAAAGTTCCACAACTTCTTGTTTTAAAATTTCTTTTAAAACATAGATCATATCCTGATCACAATTACTTCCTGGAAAGGTTACAACGCCAAATTTCATAAAGCCATAATTATTTGATTGGCAAAAGTATGATTTTGCCTTCTAAAATGAAGAAGAAGAAGCTTATAGTTTAGAAAATCCTTGTCTTTTTAAAAGAGTATTAGCATTTGAAATTCTGAGACTATAGTGACCAGGGGATAGTTGACTACAATCAATTTGGCCAATAATTTTAGTTCCCATGCCCAATACTCCTTGTTTTACAAGCTGTCCTGTCATATCAAAAATTTGAAAGTCTGTTTGCCTAGCATTTTTTAAATCCATTTCAAGACGCAGAGTATGTTGAACGGGTATTGGATAGGCATTAAAATGCAATAGATTGGAATTTTCCGATAGGCCAATAGAGTTGAAACTCAATATATCCGAACTACTAATGCAAAAGCCAGATTGATCAATTTCCACTCGAAAATTTCCATTAGTTAGCATTTTATAATGTTGATTGTTAGCTCCAGGAATAGCTAAACCATCCTTATACCACTGGTAAGAAAATCCGTTTTCATTGCAAAACAAGCTATCTAAAGTTCGGCTAATAGTTGGCTTAGGAAGAATCTCAGCGCTAATGTTTAGGGTATCAGCATCACTACCATTTGAATTACTACTTTGCAAAATAATACTATAAACCCCACTAGCATTAAATACAATCTCAGGGTTTTGGGAGCTGCTATTGCTTCCATTTACAAAACTTAGGGTGTTAGGGATTATAGTCCAATTCCAGGCATTTGGATTAAACAGACTAGAATCTGAAAGCTTTAAAGTATCTCTGGCACAAATCTGATTTTGGCTGCTATAAAATTCCGTTTTAGGAGCCAAAGAAGATGTGAAACCATTGCTGGTAAACAAGCCTCTTCCGTAGCTTACTGCCAAAACCTCATGGTCTGATTCTCTGTATTGAAGCATATTAACTCTTACATTGGCCATACCATTCCCAGAACTTGTCCAATTTACATTAGAGGCGCTGATATCTGTTGTTGCCCAAACTCCAACTTCTGTTGCTAGTAAAACTTCTTTGGTATTTAAAGGGTTGAACAAGCACCATCTTACAGGCATATCCGGTAGATTGCCTTCTTTGGCAGACCAGGTATTTCCGCCATCATCACTATACCAAACGGAACTTACTCCATAATTTGAAAAGGTTATTAATATTTCTTGTTCGCTACTACCTAAATCAATTCCTGAAATATATCCATTAGGAAATTGGTTGGATCCAATATTACTAGAAACGGGGTTGGAATTAGCATTGCTAATTTTTAATAAATTTCCATTTCCTGTACCTACAAATAGGGTGGTAGAATTAGTAGTATAGGGTGAAACTAAAAGGTTTGAAGCTGTGCTTCCTAAACCACTAACGGTGAAATCTGAGACACTAGGATTTGAAGAAATACCAGCAATACGATTTATAGAGGAAGAATTTCGCGCTGAATATAAAATGTCCAAATTATTGTCATAGTCCGCAGGGTTTATAAATCTACCAGTGTTAAAGTCGCTCTGTATTCGTGGAGAAGGGAAGCTTTGCCCTCCATCGGTAGATCTCCAATAGGAATTATAAACATAGGATGTTATTTGATAGTTTGGATCCGTTTGGTCTACAAAACAATAGGCACCATCACCACCTGTTACTTCTGTGGTAGAGTTCATTCCAGCACTATTAAATTGATGCGTACCATTATCTTGAGAACCTGCAAGGAAATAATCTGTTCCAAAATCAGGATGCATAGCTCCGGCGTAAAATTGAGTAATATTATAACCTTGGTTTCTATCCGTAAAGCTGGGGTTATTGCTATTGAGATTTGTAGATCTTGAAACGCCGCCATCTGTTCCAAACAAGGCTTCACTAGAAGAGCCAGGTTTAAAGGCTACAATATGATGGTCTGCATGTACATAAGGAAAATTAAATCCACCATACCAATGGCTGAGTTGTGTCCATGAGCTTCCACCATTTGTGGTTTTAAAAAGATCTACAGATCCTGCATAAACTACATCTTCATCATTTGGATCTACAGCCAGGGATAAATGCACCCAAGCTTGACCTCTTGAAAAATCGCTCGATGGAATTCCTGGGTCTGCATCGTTGGGTTCATTCATTTGCGACCAAGTTTGACCGTGATTTACTGTTCTAATAATTTCTCCAACCTGATTGGATTCTTCAATTATAGCATACACATAATTACTGTCTGAAGGGGCGGTCGCTAATCGCACTCTTTCCCCATTGGTATTTGTATAATCTACGGTCCAGTTTAAACCATCATCGCTAGATAAAATTCTACCTCCTCCTCTATCAAATCCTCCATTTCCAGAATAAATAGTTCCTACCCATAGTCGGTTGTTTGCTCCAATGGCAATATCGCCTACGGCATAGTTAAAACTCTGGCCACTAATATTGGGTAATACCTGGCTAAAACTATTGCCACCATCTGTGGATCTTTGAAGTCCTTCATCTGCCGTACCATGAGTTGTGGAAACATAGTAAACCCCTCTTAAACCAACATATAAAACACCATTACCATTTTCATCTCTTACTACTAAATCATTTACAAAATAGAAGTTGCTGCTAGCGCTCAACTGAGTAAAGGAAGCTCCACCATCTGTAGATTTCCAAACTCCTGCTCCTCGTCCTCCAGAAACACTAGAACCCCAACCTTCGCCAGTACCTACATAAAAAATATTGGTGTTGGTAGGATCGTAAACAATTCCCGTAATGGAAATATTATCCCAAAAATCATTCTGCGCCTGCCATTGAGAATTGGGATCAGTAATATCATTATTATACCAAAGTCCACCCGTTACACCTCCTGCCCAAACTTTTTTATGACTGGGATCGTTGGGATCGAACAGAATGGCTCTAGTTCTACCACCAACATTATTAGGTCCTCTTTCTAGCCAAGGAAAAGTACTATTGCCTGGGATGGCGGTTTTATTTTCAGAGTATTTGCTTTGTTTTAGTTTTTGATATACCGAATTCAATCGCTCCGGCGCTGGCCTTCCTAGTGCAGGGTCCATAGTCATAATAAAGTTCTGCTCCCAGGCTAAATCCGGACGGTCTTTAGCTGCCATTTTTTTTAGGCTAGATGGATTGAAGTGCTTGTTGCTATAGGGATGATTATTCACAAAGTCCGCATATGCCTGTCGGCTATCTACCTGAAGTTTGGGATTTGGGAATAGTAATAATCCAAGAAGGATAGTAGCAATAATATTTTTCATCAGGGGTACATTTGGATTTCCAATTCCTTAAAGCTATTCACTTGGATTGTATCACTTTGTCCATCAATTTGAAATTGAATTACGGCAGAATACTTTTGGGCTCTAAACAAAGGGGCGTTTTCAAATTCCTCCATGCTATTCTTAGCATCTGGATTACGTTCAGGATTTTCATAAAAACAGAGGGCCTCTAATTTTTCACCATCCTTATAACCAACAAGTTTAAAGGGAAGAATTTGATCGTTTACAGAAAATTGGCTGATTTTAATATTGGCAGAAACATGTGGAAATTCTACGAAGAATAAAATTCCTTTTCCACCGCCGTCTCCAGGAAGATATTTTTGAAAACTAGGATTTTTTGCCTCCAGTGCTTTCTCTACCAGTTTTTTTTGTGAATGGCAGGATGCAAATACCAAAAATAAAAGGGGAAATAAAATCTTCATACTTCTTCAAATATATCGATAAAATGCAAAGCTCCTTTTTAAATGAAAGCAGCCTTGATCTTTAAAAAGACCAAGGCTGCTCTCAGCCCGATTAAAGCTATTATTGAACTAATAGTTTCTTGGAAATATTAATATTATCACCTTTTACAGAAATAATATAAGCCCCTCCACTTAAATTAGAGAGATCAACTTTTTGGATGATATGGGTGCTTTGTTCAAGAGGAATTTCCATTAATACCTGCCCAATGGCATTGCTAATTCGTATTTGCGCTTTTGGCGCACTTTGGGCTTCAATTTCAAGCGTTATTTCTTTATCCGCTGGATTGGGATATAAGTCAAAAGAAATGGCATTTTGGAATTCATCAAGACCTATATTAAAGACAAAATCATCAGAAATTGTAGAACATCCTTCTTGATTGATTATTTCAACCCTAAAATTGCCAGAGTTTATAGGACTGTAGTTAATACTATTTGCACCCACTATACTCACCCCATTTCTAAACCACTGATAGGAAAATCCTGTTTGGTTGCAAACTAAACTATTGGCTTGGTAAATTATGCTTGGCTGACTAGGGTTGGCTACAACAGATATTGTAGTACTATCTACAACTGCTGCACAATTTCCCGCTTGAAAGGTGTAGTAAATTTTATGAGTTCCCAAGCCGGCCGAGTCTGGGAAAAAGAAATTTTGACGAACACCAGGCCCGGAGAAAACTCCTCCTGCTGGTGAGGCAATATTTAGGAAAAACAAGCCTTCACCTTCACAAACTACTGGTGCAGATCCTATGCTAATGCTAGGTGGCACATCTACCGTAATGGTTACCTGATCTGTAAAAGTACAACCATTTGCATCTGTATATTCGTAGCTAACACTATGATTTCCAACACCAGCTGCAGCTGGATCAAAGATTGAATCAGTAAGGCCAAAACCTACAAAATTACCTCCAGCAGGGCTAGCGGTTAATGTTATTGATGGATCTGTAACACATAAATTCCCCGGTGGAGTAATTTGAACATTTAATATTGGATAGGTATTTAATGTAAGTGTATCTGAATAAGCCAAACTTGGGAAGGCACAGTCCATACTTGAAGCTAGACTTGCATAAATTTCATCTCCATCATTTAAGCCAACAAATCTATAGGTGCTAGATGAATTAGCAGAATATAAAGAACCATTTACATACCAATTAATAGCAGGTGAAATACCTTGGTTTATGGCATTGATACTCACTACAAATGTGTCGTTTGGACAAATGATATTAGCATTTGCCAAAAGGTTAATACTAACGGAATCTGCGGGATCAACAACCGTATAGGCAAGTTTCATAATGGAATCACTACCTAAAGCACTGCTTACCTTTAAAGACACATCATAAACCCCTGCTTGGGTATATACTACCCTAGGGTTTTTATCTGTAGATGCTGATGGACTAGCACCAGGGAATGTCCATTCATAACTTGTTGGGGAGCCATAAGACTGATCCAGAAAATCGATAGTATCCTGAGCGCAAACCATTTGGCTACCGCTAAATCCTGAAAGAGGAGCTGTATTTGGATCACCGGTAATTTGGATATTATCCAAGAACAAATTATTCCCACCAGCACTTATTGCTTCAAATTTTAGGCGAACTCCTTCGGTATTGTCATAGGCACTTAAATCAATAAAACCACAATCACCAAAGCCTGGGTTAGAACACCAGTCGGCCGATGAATTTGGTGAAAAGATAAAATTGGTTGGATTTTGGGTTCGGAAATTATTACTACCATCTTCGGCATGTGTTTTTAATAAAATCCAATTGTCTGAGCAATTTGTAGCGATATAAATCTTTAATGTATCATCACTATTTATCACTCTACCACTATAAGCATAATCATAAGAAAGTTTGATAGAATCGTGATTTCTAAAATCTAAACTTGGGCTTATTAAGGAATAGGGTCCAGCAGTATGATTAAACAAAAATGCTCTTGCGGCATGAGATCCAGGACTATTTCCACCTACAAATTCTCGTCTCCAATTATGCAAAGTAGAATCGCCAATATCCCATTTGTCCATGCTTTGAACGGCTTCGAAGTCTTCCGAAAAAGGCAATGGAAAACCACCAACAGCAATTGCAGAACTTATGCTTTTGGAATCTGAACCAAAGGCATTACTTACCGTAAGCTCCACATTAAAAATTGCAGATTTGGTAAAGATGATTTCTGGATTTGGAGAATTTGCATTGGTACCATTTACAAAAGTGAAGTCTGAAGGACTAATATTCCAAGTCCATGAATTGGCATTGTAAAAGCTGTTTTCGAATAATTTTATCGTGTCTCCGTCACAAACAGAGCTAGGGATATTAAAATCTGCCAATGGTGCAGAAATATCGGTATAAAGTGGAGATTGCCATAAACCACGTCCATAGGTCCCGGCTTTCAACTTTCTGTCTTGGTAGTTGATTTCTAGATCATTAACGATAACGTTTGGCAATCCAGAATTAAATGGGACCCAATTGTCCATATTATCATCTTTATAAAAAACACCTAAATCCGTACCCACATATAATCCATTGGCCTGGCTGATTTCGGGAACGATGCAATTTGCAGGGATGTTTGGTAAATTCAAGGAGATATTATTCCAAGATCCACCCCCATCAAAGGATTCGTAAACCTTTTGGCCACTGCTATATCCACTACGAGTAATATAAACATGCATAGGATCATCATAGCCAACGGCTATTTGGGTGATGGAACCACTGCCAGGTGCTGCAAGGCTGCTGAAGTTGCTAGCATAATTATCACTTCTGTATAGTGAACCTCCATCTGCAATATAAATTACATGGGTATGGGTTGGAGAAATTGCAATTTGATCTATATTATTACCATTATAGCCATTGCCCACTGCAGAGAAATTATTTCCACCATCAAAGGATCGGTAAACGCTTGAATAGCCAATATATAGTGTGTCTGGATGAATAGGATCCACTCGAATGGGAGTTACCCAAGCACCGGTTCCCCTCACATTTGAAGAAAGCCCAAAATTGGCATTAAAGGAGTTTCCTCTATTATTGGATTTTCTAAAATTTCCATATTGTGATGATGCATAAATAATACTTGGGTTTTTAGGATTTACGGCGCAATCCATACCATCACCTCCTAATATATGATCCCATGTTCCATTGTCGTATAAATGTGTACCATTGTCTTGTGCGCCTGCTGCCACTAGGCTAGTGTCAATACCATCAGCAGAAATTCTATAATATTGGGTGATATTCATTCCATCGTTTAAGGAAACCCAATTATTATTGGAGGAGGGTCTTCTGTATACACCGCCGTCTGTTCCAGCATACAATCTACCATCGGGGTTAAAAATTAAATGGTGAATATCAGCATGAACAAATGCAGCACTACCGGAGCCTGTCCAGTGAGCCGAAATAGACCAATTATTACCACCATCTGTGGATCTCCAAATATTTACACCCCCTGTATAAAGGATGTCTTTATTTGTAGGAGAAACAGCAAGGGCCAAATCATACCAAGCTTGGCCACCACTATCAGAGCCATTTGCTCTCCACCCTAAAAGGTTAGGGCTACTAGAATTCGTTGTTTTTGTCCAGGTGAGTCCCGAATTTGTTGATTTATAAATTCCTTCAAAACCGTTGCTAGCATTTCCTGCTATAGCATAAACATAATCTGGATCATCTGCTGTTACTGCCAGTTCAAACCTTCTTATTCCAGAAGTAGGAATATTGGAACTTGATATTTGAGTCCATGAGATTCCATTATTGATACTCTTCCAAATATCTGAACTAGCATTTATAATTGTGGAAGTGTATAAAATATTAGGGTCTCCAGGTTTTTGTTCTATGCTATTAAAAACTCCGGATTGTACTTGTGTAAAGCTCGCTGCCGCATTTGTACTTCTATAAATCCCTTGGCGGGTAGAAACAACAATTATATTAGTATTGTTTGGGTTGATATAGATATCACTGATTCTATTCATGTTACTGACATTATGAACCAATCCTGTTGTGTTCCATGTTTGTCCGCCATCTATGGATTTTAATACACCATAACTATAGGTATTTCCACCATCTCTATCCCCAGTGGCTAGATACATTATTTGGGAATTATTTGGGTCTATAGCGATATCAGAAACACCAAGGTTTGGCAAAAGATCGGTATTGCTAGACCAACTAGTTCCACCATCTGTGCTTTTCCACAGTCCACCAGCTGGCGCTCCGGCCCATACGATTGTAGAATTATTGGGGTCGAAAGTTATTCTATTGATTCTACCTATTCCACCTATAGGGCTACCATTAAAAGGACCTTTGGCTACCCAGTTTCCGCCGTTGGTAGTAGATTGTGCTTGCTGCACAGCGTTGAAAGCTTGACTTAAAACACTAGGATTAGGCCTTACACCATCTGGAAAAACACGCTCAGCCATAAAGGCTTCCCATCTTTTAAATTGTTTCCAGCCCTTTCCTTTTTCATAAGATTTTTCTTTCCAGGCTTCTTCAAAACTTTGTTGGACAGTATAAAAGTTTACTGATGGATCCTGCATTTGATCCACCCAATCTTGGTTTTGAGAAAAGCCAAGATTGAATAAAAAGGCTGAAAGAAAAAATGATAAAATGTACTTCATAAGGTTGTTTAAATAACACAAGAATCAATCGCCCAAACTAAAGTTTGGGTAAATAGCAGAATTTTAGGGAGGGTAAATGTACTCAATAAATTGTTAATCAGAATGTCGCACAAAGGACCCAACCAAGCAAATAACGTAAAAGGACCTGATAAGGTTTGTTTTTATTCTGAAAACTCGATGAGCTTACGTCTATAAACGGAGAAGAGTTTAGATTTTGATACAAAACCAATATAAATTCCTTTTTCAACTACCGGAAGATTCCATGCTCCAGTAGATTGGAACTTTTGCATAACGGAACTCATATTTTCGGTTTTATTAATAAAGCCTGGTGGGTTTGTCATAAGATCTGATACCCTCATGCTTTCATATAAACTTTGATCGAACATGATATTCCTAAAATTATCGAGGGTTAGGATGCCCACCAAAATTTTTTGTTCGTTAATAACAGGGTAAAGATTCCTTTTACTTTTTGCCACCACTTTTACTAAATCGCCGAGGCTCATTTCGGCATTCACACTGCTAAAATCGGTTTCTATTACAGAATCTATTTTTAAAAGAGTAAGTATGGCTTGATCCTTATTATGGGTAATAAGCTCGCCTCTTTTTGCCAATTGTAAGGTGTAAATAGAATGGGGCATAAATTTTCTTGTCACCAAAAATGAAATTGCGGATACTATCATCAAGGGTACAAAAAGCTCATATCCACCGGTTATTTCAGCTATCATAAATATTGCTGTAAGCGGTGCATGGAGGACGCCCGCCATTAGACCGGCCATTCCTACAAGGGTATAATTTGCTGTAGAAAGCTCAACAATATTGGTTTCATTGATAAATTTTGAGAATACATATCCAAAAGAAGCTCCAACAAATAGGGAAGGCGCAAATACACCTCCAACCCCTCCAGCACCAATAGTGAAGGTTGTGGCAAAAACCTTGAAAACTACTAGGCCAATAAGTAAGACTAGAATCAAGTATTCGCTGGTTGCATATTCGTATAAGAAGCTATTTTCAATTACTGAATTTAAATCGCCATTGAGCAAATGGTTTATGGTTTCATAACCTTCACCATAAAGAGGAGGTATTAAAAATATGATTAATCCTAAAAGTCCTCCTCCAAATAAAACCCTTGTAGTTTGGTTTTTCATTTTGGAGAAAAAGCTATCGAAAAAGAGGTAAATCTTATTGAAATACAAAGACACAAAAGCACATAAAACACCTAGCAAAATATAAAAGGGAAGATCTTGAATGTCGAAAGGAGAGATGTATTTAAAATGAAATAAATAATCATTCCCCTGAATAAACATTGAGGTTACAGCACCAGATACCGACGCTAGTAATAAGGGGATTAATGAACCGAAAGTAAGATCTAAACTGAATATTTCTATAGTAAAAATGATGGCTGCGATAGGAGCATTAAAAATAGAGGCTATTGCTGCAGCTGAGGCACAAGACATTAGGACGATTCTCGATTTAAAGTTTATATGCATTAAACGTCCTAAATTGGAACCTATGGCCGACCCAGTGCTTACGGAGGGCCCTTCCAGTCCTACAGAACCACCAAATCCAACAGTAAAAATACTAGTGGCAATGGAGCCAAACATTCGATGCGGTTTTAAAATTCCATTGCGTTTGGAAATGGAATGTAAAACAGCTGGCACTCCTTCACCTACCGGTTTATTTATTAATCTTTTTATTAATAAAGTAATCAATATCCCAATTATGGGGAATACAAAATAATAGGGATTATAATATTCTGTGAAATATCCAGAAGAGACTAAATCTTGAATGAGGTGGGTTACATTTTTTAGGGTAACCGCTACCAAGCCAGTTATAAAACCAACAACCACACTTAATATTAGTATAAACTGTCTCTGTGGAATATGCCGCGACTTCCAAATTAAAAACCTAGCTAAAAGGCTGTTTGGTTTTTTTGGCATTTTAAGCTTTTGTTGATTTAAGCGATAGCTCTGCCAATTGTTCTGCGCTAATACTCGAAGGGGCATCGATCATAAGGTCTCTTCCAGCATTATTTTTTGGGAAGGCTATAAATTCACGAATACTTTCTTTCCCTCCTAAAAGTGCTACTAACCTGTCGAAGCCAAATGCAATTCCACCATGTGGAGGAGCTCCATATTCGAAGGCATCCATTAAGAATCCAAATTGCTTTTTAGCTTCCTCATCGCTAAATCCGAGAAGGCTAAACATTTTCTTTTGTAATTCTCTATCGTGTATACGAATAGAGCCACCTCCAATTTCATTTCCATTAAGAACAAGATCGTAGGCATTTGCTCGAATAGCTCCAGGGTCGCTGTGAATCAATTCTAAATCTTTGGGATAGGGAGATGTAAATGGATGGTGCATAGCATGCCATCTATTGGAATCTTCATCCCATTCCAATAAAGGAAAATCTAAAACCCAAAGGGGGGCAAAAACCTTAGGATCTCTAAGGCCCAATTCTTCTGCAAGATGGAGGCGAAGATCATTTAGGGCTTTGCGGGTTTTATCTTGGTCGCCAGCCATAATAAGCATCAAATCTCCTGGTTTAGCGCCCATTTTATCTGCCCAAGCTTTAGTGTTTTCGGCGCTGTAAAATTTATCTACAGAAGATTTTAGACTGCCATCTTCATTGTATTTACACCATACCAAACCATTAGCTCCCACTTGTGGTTTTTTTACAAAATTTACCAGAGCATCTAGTTGTTTCCGACTGTAATTGGCGCAATCATCTACCTTTATTCCAATTACCAATTCTGCTTGATCAAAAACTGGAAAGCCCATATTTTGGCAAAGTTCATTCAACTTGTTGAAGGTCATTCCAAAACGAATATCGGGCTTGTCGCTTCCATAGGTTTCCATGGCTTCGTCGTAGGTCATTCTTGGAATACTTTCAATTTCTACTTGGGCAATAGATTTAAGCAGATGCTTTAATAGACCTTCGAAAGTGTTTAGGATATCCTCTCTATCCACAAAAGACATTTCGCAGTCAATTTGTGTAAACTCGGGCTGTCTATCAGCTCTTAAGTCTTCATCTCTGAAGCATTTAACAATTTGGAAATATTTATCCATTCCCGAAATCATTAAAAGCTGCTTAAAAGTTTGTGGAGATTGAGGAAGGGCGTAAAACTCCCCTTCATTCATCCTTGAAGGGACAACAAAATCTCGTGCTCCTTCTGGTGTGGATTTAATTAGAAAAGGTGTTTCAATATCAATAAAACCTTCTTTGCTAAGGTAGTTTCTAACTTCTAGATTTACTCTGTTTCGCAGTAAAAGGTTTTCACGAACTGGTCCTCTTCGCAAATCGAGGTAGCGGTATTTCATTCTTAATTCCTCACCACCATCGGTTTCGTCCTCAATGGTAAATGGTGGAGTTTTAGAAGCATTTAGAACCTTTAGAGATTCTACTTTAATTTCAATTTCTCCAGTGGGGATATTTAGGTTTTTGCTTGATCTTTCAATAACCTCTCCTTCAATTTGTATCACATATTCACGGCCACATTTTTTGGCAGATTCTGCTAAGTCAGAATTCCATTCTTCATTAAAAGCCAATTGAGTTATTCCATATCGATCTCTAAGATCAATAAAACTCATACCTCCAAAATTTCTAACCTTTTGAACCCAACCGCTCAACTGAATATTTTGACCAATATTACTATGGTTTAGTTCTCCACAATTATGACTGCGATACATCTCAATTAATTTAGCCTGCGAAATTACAAAGTAATAAGGGCATAGCTATCTTTGCAACAATAAATTCTACCTTGGAAATAGATATTTTTTCAGATCAATATTTTATGCGCCAGGCTTATGCTGAGGCGCTTAAGGCTTTTAGTGAGGATGAAATTCCTGTTGGAGCTGTGGTTGTAAGCCGAAACAGGATAATCGGGCGTGCCTACAATCAAACCGAAAAACTTACTGATGTTACGGCCCATGCAGAGATGCTGGCTATTACTTCTGCAAGTTCTTATTTAGGTGCAAAATATTTGAAAGACTGCACCTTATATGTAACCCTTGAACCCTGCCCAATGTGTGCAGGGGCTTTGTTTTGGTCTCAAATCTCAAAGGTGGTTTATGCCGCTGGAGATTTAAAAAGAGGTTTTATGGAGCATGGCGGAGAATTACACCCAAAAACGGAAATAATTCAAGGGCCGATGGAAGCTGAAAGTGCAGAATTATTAAGGAAATTCTTCAAAAAGAGAAGAGCTTAAAGGGGCTGCTTAAGAAGTACATAGCCATTTATAGTTTTATAATACCGATTCATAGGGTCTTTTGATGAATTGGATAGGGTCAAATATTACCTTTGTAAAAATTTTAATTATGTATCCGGAAGACTTAATTGCTCCAATGAGAGCTGATCTTACTTCTGCAGGAATAAAAGAAGCACGTACTGCGGAAGAAGTACAAAACCAAATAAATCAAGAAGGTACCACCTTGGTAATCATTAATTCTGTTTGCGGTTGTGCAGCAGCAAATGCTCGTCCAGCAGTGAAAATGGCTGCTCAGAATGAGAATTTGCCAGACAGAATGATCACTGCCTTCGCAGGAAATGATGTTGAAGCTGTAAATCAGGCTAGATCCATGATGGCCCCTTTTCCACCTTCTTCTCCTTCCATGGCTTTGTTTAAAAATGGTGAACTCGTTCATATGATCGAACGCCATCATATTGAAGGTAGACCAGCAGAAATGATTGCAGAAAATTTAACAGAAGCTTTTAATGAGCACTGCTAAAATTTTCTTGATAATTTAAGAAAAAGCCATTCCTTTTGGAATGGCTTTTTTTATTTAAATAAGAATCCAAATACCTGATTGAAAGGATCTTTATCTACCACAGTATAAAAAAACAATGCGGCCATCCAGCCATGGAAAACTCCAAGACTATAAATGTTAGGGATCCTCAAAAAAATATAATTATAGACTAAGGAAAGGATAAATGTTCCAATTACTAACCAGGGAGTAGGTAAATGAATAAAACCAAATATCAAGGAGCTGCTCAGAATAATCTGAGGATTACTAAAGTTGGTTTTTTTCATGTCTTTTAAGTTTCCACTCAGCAAACTCAACAATAAAAATTGTTGAATAATTCCCCATATTGGATAAAGTAGTAGAAGGGGGAAAATATGCCAATTGAGATTAAGGCTGTTTTGCAAATAGCCAATGAAAAAGCAAAGTAGGGAGGAAAGAATAATAAAAGGGATAACCATTTTTAGGGAGGCTTTAAAATTATCCACTCTAAATCCCCAATGCTTTAGTAGAGTAGGGTTGCCTCGTAACCGGGCACGGATAAAAAAGCCCCAAAAAAGGATCACAACTAAAATATAGGCCAGGCGCCATTCTAAAAAATCCATAAAAATAAATTTTCCAATGGCCGTGGTAAGGACGGCAAGAATCTCAAACCACCTACTTTTATCGCTAATTTCTGGGCTTTTCATATATACCAATTGAGCCCTTAATTTAATGATTTGTTGTTAGTTGGAAATATTAAATATTCTTCTTGGCTTGTAAAATTAAATGACCTGTTCTTTCCTTAAATGAATTTTGGTCAATAGGATTTAAGACGCTGGCAAAAAGCTCCATTAAATCAGTAGGGTGTTCTGTTTTTTGTTGACTTTTTAAATCAAAATAGAAGAATTGGGTCCAGAGCAGAGATTTTATTTTTTGTCCAGATTTATCCAGCATTTTCATTTCCACCTCTAAGCTGTTTTGATCATAACTGAACAATTGAGATTCTATAGAAACTTCTTCCATTAAAAATGCGGGTTTTAAAAAGGCAATTTGATGGGAGCTCACCACCCATCCCGCCTGATTCTTTTTAATATGGGAATACATATCCAGGTTATACTCCTCTAAAATTTGATCCTCCCTAGCATTAATTAAATAATCAATGTATTTGGAATTGTTGAGATGGTTAAATGGATCACAATCTTGAAATCTAATTTTAGTGGTACTTCGTAATAAGTTGTTCATTTTGTCTGTGTTTTATACCGATCGGTATATTTTATAGTAAATTTTTTTTAAGCTTTTAATTCATGTTCTATAATATGGTCTATATGATCGAGAATATTTAAAACATAATTATCTCTTTTAAAAGTAAAGGCAAGAAAAAGGCTACCTTCAATCATGGAATAAATGTTTTGGCCAAAAACTTCGGCATCTACACTCTTTTTGATTTCTCCATTTTTAATACCATTCCTGATTATCATTTCAATTCCCAATACTAGACGTTCGCTTTTCTGCTTGGCCAGGTCAAATAGTTTTGAGTTTATATGCTGGGCATCGATGGTTACATTTAATACTGGGCAGCCACCTCTTCCACTGGCATAGTCATAATAATTGCGATAATAATCGGTGAGGGCATACAGTTTGGCAATGCTATGATCTTTGCTAGCGATAGCCTTTTCCAAGGGTTCAAAGGCCTTTTTAAAATTGAGCAGAAATGCTTTAAGGGCTAATTCCTCCTTATTTTCAAAATTTCCATAAATGGCACCTTTGGTTAATTTGGTTGCCTCAGTAAGATCTCTAAGGGTGGTTCCTACATAACCCTGCCTATTAAAAATAGGGGCCACTTTTTCAAGAATAAAATCGGCTGTTTTTTCCATGAAGATTCAAAGGTAAACTATTTTTTGAGAATTATACCGATCGGTATATGGTTTTTAATGGAAGCAAAAAAGCCACTTCATGCGAAGTGGCTTTGCAATGGGATTGATTGTAGTTTAAATTACTGCACAATCACCTTATTGACATTGGTCTCCCCTTGTTTATTTGTGATGCTTAGAAGATAAACTCCGGCATTTAGATTTTCAGCTTCTAATCTAAATTCGCCACTTCCATTGGCCTTATAAATTTCTTTACCTGTTAAATCCCTTAAGGAAATAGTAAAAGTTTCATTCTCGTCAAGACTAATAGTAGTACTTCCGGTAAAAGGATTTGGATATACATCGATTAATTGACTTGAAAACTGCTCTTCTAATCCAATAATGGATTCGCATTTGTCCCACTTATAATCAATCATTTGTGGATTAGCATCTGGGCGAACTAAAAACCTGTTTAAGCTTCCAGTACCACTAGGCTCTGTACAAGATGAATCTAACAATCCTGGGAATCCTTCTTCTTGTTCAGTACCATCGATTTTCACATTCATAAATTTGAAGGCGATTTTTCCTGGGCAAACATTGCTAACGGTAGTTTCAAAAACTCCTGGCATTCCAGCTACTGGGCTCATTAAAACTTTTCCACTCTGCCATTGAGGATTTGTAAAATCTCCAATTACATAAATATCGTTAAGATCTGCCTGATTTGGGAATGTGCTTACATCTACTCTGAAACTAACATCAGCAGGCGCTGGTTTTGGAGAACAAGCTCCTGGATTATCCGCTCCGAAACAACGAGCCGTAACAACTGTATCACCACTAAAATTCACAATTTTATCAGCTCCACCTTCCCAGTTGGTCGTTCCATTTTGAATATATCTCGCTTTGTATTTAAATTCTGGACCTGCCACTCTAACGGTAATAGAATAAATTCCATCATTATCAGGATCTGTAAGAAAATCTCCACCAGACCAGTTGTTGTATGGACCAGCAAAATCAACTGAATCCGATGTCCAATCACAAACATTAGACATGTCTACATTAATGGTAACATTCCCAGTATCTGGAATAAAACATGAGGCACATTGTCCAAAACATACGGTTCCACCGGAATAAATAGTATCGCTATTTACTGTTATTCCTCTATTTCCGTTTACTAAACAACTGCTAGGAACAGTTTCACTTAGTCCCCAATCTGCACCATTTATAAACTTCCATTCTGCGGCAGTACCTGCAGCAACATAGGCAATATGGCTATAAATGCTATCACCATTAAGATCCGTCATTTGAACTGAACCTGGAGACCAGTTTGGGTTTACAAAATTACCAGCTAAACTTACGGTATCATCTACTGTAGCTTCCAAACTTAGATCAACACTTGTTCTTAAGGCATGCATTCCGCTTGGAGCAGCTCCCCCAAACATTACAGGGGCTAGCACAGTATCTCCCATTACCTGGAACCATCTGTTGTCATTTCCATTTCCCATGTCTACTTGAACAGTAGCAGGAACAGCTTCAACACCACCCCAACCATTGTCATTAATAAACTTATATTGATAAGTACCAGCAGGGATATTTACTTGTACTTCATAGATACTACCAGATGAATTGGTCATGGTAGTTGCAGCAGGGTCCCAGTTCCCAGCGGCACCAGCGGCCATTTGGAAATCTCCAGCCACGTGTACGCCATTGGCGCTTGCAGCAGTTGAACCTAAATCTACCCTAAAAGTAACGTTGTGTTGAGCCATCAAAACACCAGTACTAAGTAGGGCAATCATTAGAGAATAAATTTTCTTCATAATTGTATGGTTTAAAATTTAGAATTTGTTTACTTAGTGTATATATTACAATAAGGTGCAATTTAGAAAAAATTATTGTTCATTAAATAAAGATTAACTAAAATTTATCAATTAAACCCCTGATCTTATGGTATTTGTTTTGAATAGGTGTAAACCTTACACTTTAGCTATTATTTTTCTTTTTGCCAATTCGGTGGTTTCCATGGCTCAAATTGATATTTATCCACCTTTTTGGTGGAAAGGAATGGCTAATGACAGCCTTAGCCTAATTGTAAAATCCGAAAAAATCATTTCTTCCATACCGGAAATTAAGGGCGACTTGGCCAAAATAGTTCATTATAAAAAGGCTGATAATCCCAAATATCATTTTATAAACCTTCTTATAAATCCAAATTCTAAAGATTCTATTGTTGAAATTAAATTGGGAAGCAAGAGAATAAAGTATTTGCTTAAAAGCAAAAAGAAAAGGAAAAGTAGAGGTTTAAGTCAGAGTGATGTAATCTATCTTATCAGTCCAGATCGTTTTGCGAATGGGGATTTAAAAAATGATAAAATTAAATCCATGAGGGAGAAAGTCTATTCTCGCGATTCTATTTATGGCAGACATGGTGGTGATATAAAAGGGATTATCGATCACTTGGATTATATCCAAAATTTAGGAATGAATTCTCTGTGGATTTGCCCCTTACTAACGAATGACATGCCAGAAGCCTCCTACCATGGCTATGCTATAACAGATAATTATTCCATTGATCCTCGTTTTGGAGATAATCAAATTTTTAAAAGTCTGGTGGATGATTTACATAGTAGAGGAATGACTATGGTGATGGATATGGTGTATAATCACCTAGGAACCTATCATCATTTTTTTCAAGATTTGCCGGATTCCAATTTTTTCAATTTCCATTCTGGTTTTAAAAATGGATATCAACAAACAAATTATAGAGCTGCAACATTGTTTGATCCTCATGCCTCACAATCGGATTTGAATAAATTTAGTGATGGCTGGTTTGTTTCTTCTATGCCCGATATAAATCAAAGGTATAAGCCAATGGCAGATTTTTTAATTCAAAATAGCCTTTGGTGGATAGAGGAATTTGGAGTAGATGCTTTTAGAATAGATACTTATACCTACCCAGATCAAAAATTTATGGCTGAATTGGCAGCTAGGCTAAAAGCTGAATATCCTGATTTTTTCATTTTTGGTGAAACTTGGGTTCACGGACCTGAAATTCAGAGCTATTTTGTTGAGGATAACCCCTTTAATAATATCAACTCCCACATGGATGCTGTAACAGATTTTCAGCTTGCATTTGCCCTACATGAAGCATTGGTAAAGGAGCAAGGTTGGACCGATGGAATTAGTAAAGTGTATTATAGCCTTGCAGCAGATTATCTCTATAAGCAGCCGGAGCAGCATATTACCTTTTTGGATAATCATGATTTGGCTAGAATATTTGGACATATAAACGGCGATATTCAAAAAATGAAAATGGCCTTGGGAATGTTGTTTACCATACGTGGAATTCCCTGCATGTATTATGGTACCGAAGTGTTGATGAAAGAAGTGGAAAACCATGGTTTGATACGAGAGGATTTTTCTGGAGGATGGCCAGATGATAAGCAAGATAAATTCACAAAATCAGGGAGGTCTGCTAAAGAAAATTTAATCCATGACTATATCAGTGAGCTACTTAAATGGCGAGCCAATTCCAAGGCAATTACCCAAGGAACTATGATTCATTTTGTTCCAGAAAATGGTGTTTATGTTTATTTTAGACAATATGAGGATGAGCTAGTGATGGTGGTGGTAAATAGCAGCGCAAAGGACGAAAACAAAGTTTTGGACCTAAGCCGATTTAAAGAATTATGGCCTATTGGAGCTAAGGGTAAAAATGTTTTAAGCCAAGAGCTATTGGATGCTAATAGCCTGGTGCTTGAGCCTATGTCTATCTCAATTTTTGAACTCCAATAATTTAGGAATAGCTATCAATTTGGTAAGTGATAGCTTTTTTATTGGTGATTAAAAGGTTGGAAAGTCCTGCCAAAATAAGTGAACAACCAGCTAATAGCATAGCATTAATGGTTTGTTCGCCAAAAATATTTTGATATAAATAGCTAAGTCCTCCTAAAGCTGCAATAATCTGAGGGATTACAATGAACATATTAAAGAGTCCCATAAAAACGCCCATTTTATTGGGGTCTATGGAGCTAGATAACATAGCATAGGGCATAGACAAAATACTTCCCCAAGATATACCAATTAGGATAAAGGAATAGGCTAGATTATCAGGGTCATTGAGGAAATACATGCTAATAAAACCTATACCACCTAGAATTAAAGAGGTCATATGAACCAACTTTCTGTTGATTCTCATTTTTGAAGTGTAGAAGGTTAAAAGCAGAGCAAAGGCCATTGATGATAATCCATAAAAGCCCATATTGGATCCTACCATATCGGCCGCGTCATTATATTTTTTATCCGCCACAGTATAGGCTTCAATTTCTTGAGAGCTGGACTCTTCAAAAATTATTTTTTCGGGTTTTGGAGATTGATAAACATGCTCAGTTAAGGCGGGGGTGGCCAAACTCCACATGGTAAAAAATGCAAACCAGCTAAAAAACTGAACCACTCCTAATTTGGCCATGGTTTTTGGCATTTTCACAATATTCTCGGTAATTTCTTTAAAGCCATTTAAGAATCCGCTACTCGCCTTTTTTTCAGCAAGAAACTTTTCTAGGTCTTCTGGAGGATCTTCTTTGGTAGTAAAAACGGTATATAAAATGGAGGCTAAAAACACAAAGGCTCCTATGGAGAAGGCTATTTTTACAGACATTGGAACTATTCCAGGTAGGGCCTCATTGCTTACCCCGAAGCTGCTCACAATTCTTGGTAAATTACTGGCAACCCAAGTACCGATTCCAATAATTAAAGTTTGCATTACAAAGCCATAACTTCTTTGAGAATCTGGAAGTTTGTCGGCCACCAAAGCTCTAAAAGGCTCCATACTGATATTAATAGAAGCATCTAATACCCATAAGCTTCCAGCAGCGACCCATAAAAATGGAGAATGAGGAACAAAAAACAAGGTGATGGAACTTAAAATGGCCCCAATTAAAAAATAAGGCCTCCTTCGTCCCCACCTCGGACTCCAAGTTCTATCGCTGAGGTAACCAATAATAGGTTGAACCAATAATCCAGTTAATGGAGCTGCCAACCAATAAAGAGGGATATCACTTTTATCAGCTTCTAGAGTTTGGAAGATTCTCGACATAAAGCCACCCTGAAGGGCAAAGCCAAATTGGATACCCAAAAAGCCGAAGCTCATATTCCAAATCTGCCAAAAACTAAGTTTCTTTTTTTCTGTCATTAGTATACTAATAATAGCTTGGAATGGTCAAGATAGAAAAATAAGTGTAATAATTACACTTAGCTTATTTTTGAGTTTATTTAAAGAGCAAAAAATCATGGGCTTTAACGATGAATTTCCCCTTCATATTCATCCTTAAACTTTTACTTTTCATCACAATATCCCAATTCCCAAGCATATCTTCATTTTTTAGTACTAGGTCTTCATCCCCAAAATTTAGAACTACTAAAATCTCTTCATCGCTGTTTTGGGCCTTTCTTCTATAAGCATAAACACCTTCCTGTTTTATACTTTCCACTCTCTCAAAAGACCCTTGATTTTTACCATTGACTAAGGCAGGGTGATTGGTTTTTAATTCTATCATTTCTCTATAAAAAGGGTATAGGCTGGTGTCTGACCAGCTAATTTTATCCTTTTCAAAAAATGCCAGGCGCTTGTTTAATCCCGCTTCCTGCCCACTGTAAATGAGCGGCATTCCATTAGGGAAGGTGCAAGCAAGAACAAAAAAGTTTAGATGATTGTCGCCCATTCTTTCTTTTACCGTTCCATTCCAACTATTTTCATCGTGGTTGGTGGTAAAAAACATTCTATAATCATCCTTGGAATAGGTGCTATCCATTTTTTCTTGGTAGCTATCAAATACATCTACTCTATCAATACCCTTTGCTACCTGATTCATTAAATGATGAAATTCCCAACCATAGGTCATATCGAAAGCATGTTTATGAAAATCTTCCCCTTCTGCCTCGGCCAACATAAAAACGGGTTTTATTTTATCGAGCTTTTCACGGCTATCATTCCAAAAATCCATGGGCACCATCATTCCTACATCACATCTATAGCCATCTATATCTGTTTCTTTCACCCAAAATTCCATGGCCTCGAGCATGGCAGCTCGCATCTCTTTACTTTCATAATTTAAATCTGCTACATCCGACCAATCTGCAACTGGGGCAACAATATTCCCCATTGAATCTGTGCTATACCATTCTGGGTTTTCATTCATCCAAACATTATCCCAAGCGCTGTGATTTGCTACCCAGTCGAGGATTATTTTAAAACCCATTTCGTGGGCCTGTTTTACCAGATTTTTAAATTCTTCAATACTGCCAAATTCTGGGTTTACGGCTTTATAATCTTTTATAGAATAATAACTACCTAGGCCTCCCTTGCGCTTTTCCTCGCCGATGGGCTGAATGGGCATGATCCAAAGAATTTCCACACCTAGTTTTTGAAGTCGAGGAAGGTGCTTGGAAAATGCTGTAAAGGTTCCTTCTTCTGTAAATTGACGAATATTAACCTCATAAATACTAGAGTTACTAGACCATTCTGGGTGTTTTACTGGGCTATAGACATGGCTTGCTTCTTGGGCCTTCCCCTCTTCATTTGTGCTTATAGCCTCGGTTTCCTCATTTTTACAGGACAGAGCAATTAGTAGAAAACTAGCAAATAATAAAATTGATTTTTTCATAATTAATTGGGATTATAGATGAGGTATTCAAAACTTAAAGCTCCGAGTTCGAGCCTAAGATTTTCGTTTATAGACTTGGTTTTATTTGAAAAACTCGAATGGTAAACCTTTTTATCCGGGTTTTCAATTTCCAATGCTATAGGTTCCTTTGATTTGTTGATGACAATAATCACTTCCTGATCCAAATATTTTCTACGGATTAGCAGGACCTTTTGCTCTCTTATTTCCACACTTGTGCTTCCGTAAATTAGGGCTAATTGTGTAGATCTTAATTTAGTTAATTCAACAACTTTGTTTCGTAAAGCCAGTTCATCATTATCATAGCCATTAAATTCCATCATCCTTCTATTGTCTGGATCGCCTCCTCCCGGCAAACCATATTCATCGCCGTAGTAAATACATGGCAATCCTGGAATAGCATTATTAAAAGCATGCAAAAGTCCCAATCGTTTATAGGCTTCAGCATTGGGTTTGGGAATTTGTCTATCCCAGCCCGCTAATTTTTGATCTTCTTCAAATTTCACATCTCCAGAAGCCAAACTAATGAAACGAGAGCGGTCTTGGTTTCCAGTTATATTTCCCATCAAATGATGATAACCATAGGTTTCTAAACCATGCTCCAATTTATCTTTTAAATTATCTAAACTCGTTTCTTCTTTGGCAAAAGCATCCACAGCAGCATCGTAAAGATTAAAATCAAACTGGGCATCTAACATTCCGGTGCTGATATAACTATTAATTAGTTGAGGGCTACCATAGGTTTCTCCAATTTGGTAAATAGCTTTTTCTGGAAGGGTGCTTTTCAATTTATAGGTTAAGGTTCTCCAATATAATTCATCAATATGTTTGGTAGCATCATGTCTAAAACCATCGAAGGAATACTCGCTGAGCCAAAAAACAGCGCTATCTACCATGGCATCCACTATTTCTTTTTCCCTTAAATCTAGTGTTGGAAGGTGATCATCAAACCAGGTGGTGAGTCTATGTTCATCCCATTTTTCGGTGTTCTTAGCTCCATCTTCTAAAAATAGCGGTGTGGCCCAATCCTTATTTTTTTGATATACGGGGTGGTTTATATGAACATGGTTGGCAACATAATCTAAAAGGGCATTATTTTCATTTTTATGAATGGAAAGAAGGAGGGCGTTTAATTCTTCTGGGCTGCCAAACCTTTTATCGATCTGAACATTGCTTATTGGCCAATAACCATGGTAAGCAGAAAATTTACTTTTTACCATTCCTTTGTCCCAGTAACCCCAAGCATCCCAAGGGTTTTGGGTGATGGGTGAAAGCCAAATTGTATTGACATATAAATCATTAAAAAACCCATCATCTACAGCCTGATTAAGCCCAGCTAAATCACCACCATAATAATTTGCTTTAGGATGTATTTCTGGATCAGGAGTGGGTTTGTCATTTTTTAAATTTCCATTTTTGAATCTATCAATCATCAAAAAATAGAGTCTGGCGCTATGCCAATCAAAACGCTCTAAATTTTCTGCCTTTTGCAAAACCTTTCCATACTCGAGCGGAATTAATAAATCATTGCTTTCTCTTTCTCCTAAATAGGAATAACAACGAATAAAAGATCTTTTATGACTTTGGGCTTTTGCGGGAATTTGTAGGCCTATGCTGCCATCCTTTTTTCTATGAACCTTAAGTTTCTCATTTTCCCACAAGGCAATAAGTTCTTGTTCTTTGGGAATTTCACTTATATAAAGCCAATTGCTATCGCACTTTTGTAAAAAATAGGAATGAGGCAGACTAGACTCTGCATATTCTATTTTTATAATATTGTTAAAGCCTCCCATCCCATTACTAACTTTTTTAGGGTTTAAAGGGTCGTTTAATTCTTGGCCATCAACATAAAACTTATATTCATAAGTCCCGGCTTGTAGTAAATATTCAGCCTTATAATAACCATTTTCCAGAATTAGGGCTTCGCTAGCTCTATTCCAGTTGTTAAAGGAAGCAATTATTCGAACCTCACCTTTAAATGTTTCATCAGCCTTTACAGAAATCACTGCTTTTTTGTTGGACGATTTAATGAGGATAATAGATTGATTGTGTCCTTTGGTCTCAACATCCAACAAAGCAATTTTTGATTTCATTTCGCCGGTTAGAATCAATTCATTTGGGTTTTTAGAATGATTCTTTAGTCCAGGAGGCAGGATTAGCTTTGATGGAATTTCATTTGGAAAATAATCTCTTAAAATTATTCGGCTGCTATCGTGGTTTAAATGAAATGGGCTATTTAAAATTTGCCTGTTTATTTGGGCATTTGCCATTCCAAAAAGGCTCAGAAATGCTAATAAGAATATTTTTTTCATGGATAGCTAATTTCAATTTTTGAATGGGCAGGAATGCTGTACAGTTCATCATGAACAATGGAGCTCAGATGATTAGTGCTATTATTTTGAATAGAAAAGCCTTTCTTGCTAAATTCGAATTCTAATATGCTTCCTCGGAAATTAATATTAAAATTCAATTTCCGCCAATTTTCGGGCAGTTTTGGATTGAAATAAAGTTGATCTCCTTTAATCCGCATTCCAGCAAACCCTTCCACAATGCTCATCCAAGTTCCGGCCATACTAGTAATATGCAGACCTTCATGCACTTCACTATTATAATCATCAAGATCCAGGCGAGAGGTTCTTAGATACAGATCATAGGCCTCTTCCATTTTGTCCAAATAGGCAGCGGTGATCACATGAACACAGGGGGAAAGGGAGCTTTCATGAACTGTTTTGGGTTCGTAAAAGTTATAGTGTTTTAAAATTTCCTCTTTGGAAAAATGATCTTCAAACAAATACATCCCTTGAAGAACATCCGCTTGTTTTATAAAGCAGGATCGCAAAATTCTATCCCAACTCCAATGTTGATTTATGGGTCTTTCCTCCGGATTTAGATCTGAAACCTCTAAAAGTTCTTTATCCATAAACCCATCCTGCTGAAGATAGATTCCTAAGTCTTCATTTCTAGGAAAATAGACATTGCCAATAATTTCCCGCCACATATTGCTTTCTTCCATCGCAATGAAATTGCACTTCTCACAAATTTTGCTAAAAGCATTTGGGTTTTGCTCTTTTACTTTTTCGCAAGCATCTAGAGTATATTCCAGCGTCCATTTTGCTATATAGTTTGTGTACCAATTATTATTTACATTGTTTTCATATTCATTAGGGCCTGTAACACCTAGCATTACATATTTTTTCTTGGCTTTACTAAAATTAAAGCGTTGCGCCCAAAACCTAGAAATAGCCAATAATACTTCTAAACCATATTCTGCTAGATAAGACTCATCGCCATAATAGCGGCTATAATTAAATATGGCAAAAGCTATAGCCCCATTTCGGTGTATTTCTTCAAAAGTTATTTCCCATTCGTTGTGGCATTCTTCTCCATTCATGGTAACCATAGGAAAAAGGGCAGCACCATTTTTAAAACCTAATTTTTCAGCATTTTCTATGGCTTTTTGCAAATGTTTATGGCGATAAATCAATAGGTTTTTAGCTACTTCCTGTCCGGCAGAAGCCATATAAAAGGGAAGACAATAAGCTTCGGTATCCCAGTAGGTAGATCCGCCGTATTTTTCACCAGTAAAACCCTTTGGACCAATATTTAGTCTAGAATCTTCACCGGTATAAGTTTGGCTTAGTTGAAAAATATTGAAACGAATTGCCTGCTGTGCTTCTATATCACCATCGATTTTAATATCGCTGTTTTTCCATTTTTCAGACCAGGAGTTTTTATGTTCCTGAACTAAGGTTTGAAAACCATCTTTCATGGCATCAGAAGCTAAACTATCGGCAATATTTATCAATTTTTCTGCCTTCAGATTTAAGGTAGAAACCAAGGCAGCATATTTATAAGTGGTATAAGTTTTACCAGATTCGGCTTGAATTTCAAAGGAGTTTTCCGAGTATTTTTCCTTTTTTAAGCTTTCGGGATATAGAGTGAAATGATGGTCATCAATAAAAAACTCATAGCGCATGGAAGCTGCGACCTGAAAATCTAACTTTTTGGTTTTTGCCTGAAGAACTGCTTTTTGGCTACCTACATTTTCCGATACAGAATCCCAAAAACTTTCATCATAATTGCTGTCACTATTTAAAATATTAAAATCTAAATAGGGTGTAATTTTTAATTTTGGATTACAATTAATAGGGCTAATGGAATAGCGGAGTGCACCAATTTCTTTCCTCTTCATGCTCAAAAGCCTAGTGCAGGAAACTTGGATTTCAAGGCCAGGTTTTAGTAGAGCTGTAAACTCTCTATGAAGGAGGCCTTCCTTCATATCCAAAACCCTTTTAAAATTTTTTATCTCACAGTGATGAAGGTCGAGATCAATTCCGTTTACTTCAATTTTTAGACCTATCCAATTTACAGAGTTTAAAACCTTGGCAAAATATTCTGGATAGCCATTTTTCCACCAACCTACCCTGGTTTTATCAGGATAATATACTCCACCAATATAGCTTCCTTGTAGATGTGGCCCAGAGTAATTTTCTTCAAAATTCGCCCTTTGGCCCATATAGCCATTTCCAAGGCTAAATATAGACTCAGAACCTTGGTGTTTTTCTGGGTTCCATTGACTTTCAATTATTTGCCATTCATGCTGATCGAGATATTTATTGTGCATGAGAGTTAAATTCGTTTAGTAGGGTTTGGGGGTTTATTTGAAAAAGGCCTTTGAATACTAGATCTGCTTCTTTTAATATTTCTTCGGAACCGATACCGAGTGATTTAAAATTTCCAGTATTTGCCGCTTGAATTCCTGCTAGTGAATCTTCAAAGACGATGGCTTCTTCTGGTTTTACAGCAAGCTTTTCACTACCCATAAGAAAAACCTGTGGATGTGGTTTTGATTTTGTAGTATGATTACCATCAACAATTACATCAAAATATTGTAGAATATTGGTTTTTTCTAATATAGGCAAGGCGTTTTTACTTGCTGAGCCTAGAGCTATTTTTAGACCAAGGCTTTTGCTTTGAGACAGGAAATCTTCAACCCCTTCTAACAGTTCAGAGGCATCCATGTTTTTTATATGTTGTAGGTACCAAGTGTTTTTGAGCTCCATAAGCTCTTGCTTTCTGTCTTCATTGAGACTAATATTGGCCCATTCCAGGATTAATTCCAAGGATTCTTTTCGGCTAATTCCTTTTAATTGTTCATTTTCCTTTTCAGAAAAGTCAATTCCAATTTCCTTGGCTAGGGCTTTCCAAGCCTTATAATGGTATTTTGCTGTATCTACCAGTACACCATCCAAGTCGAAAATAAAGGCTTTAATCACAATGCCTGTTTAAGGTTAAAAATTTGATTTGAATTTGGAAGTTGTGTGAGATGATAATTAATAAGTCCGTCAAGGGGCCTTCTAATAATTCTTCCAAGTTTAAGGTTTAAATCGGCCATTAGTTCTTCCAGAATATCCTGAAAATGATAGGCAATGGACCCCACGAAGTTTACTTCTACTTCAGCGGCATTGGGATAGCAAAGCACATGGGTTTCTAAAAACTGTTGAAAACCATCGGCTACAATATTCCTTACAAATGGGTTTTTAATATGTTTATGAGCAAATGGAGAAAGGCTACCTAAAAACACATTGGCATGTGGTTTTGCATATACTTTATCAATTACAGTATCCTTATCAAGGCTGTAGTTAGCATAAAAGTCCTCAGCCAAATCGCTTGGCATTTTTTTGTATAAAAAGGAGGAAATTAATTTTTTACCAATATAGCTGGCACTTCCTTCATCTCCTAAAATAAAGGCTAATGCTGGAACCTCTTCAGAGATATTTTCACCATCAAAATACACAGAATTAGAACCCGTACCCAATATGCAGCTAATTGAGGGTTCACCATTATAGGTGGCGTATGCACAGGCTTTTAGGTCGTGATCTACTAATACCTTAGCTGAAGGAAAAACAGGCTCCAAACCTTTAGAAATAATTTGATTTAGGCTTGGAGAAGAACATCCTGCTCCATAAAAGAATACGTGGCTAGTTTCAATTCTATACTTTGCAATTTCCTCAACAAGTAATGCTTGTTCGGTAATAAATGAGGACTGGTGAAAATACGGGTTGAAACCCATCATGCGAAAGCGTGATATTTCTTTTCCGCTTTGATCCAAAAATACAGCATCACACTTTGTTGATCCGCTTTCAGCGATGAGAATCATACTTTTTAGTTTAAAAAAAATCTAAATTACTAAAATTTACTTAGTGTACTATTTACATTTTCACCATTCTATTGGCCAGTTCAGCCAATCGGCAAGCGTATCCGGCTTCATTGTCATACCACCCAACAACCTTAGCCATTTTGCCATTTGCGCTAGTCAATTCGCTATCTAAAATACAGCTGTGCTTATCACCTGTAATATCGCTTGAAACTAGAGGTGCTGTGCTAAACTGCAGAATGCCTTTGAGATCATTATTTGCTGCTTCTTCCATGGCTTTGTTAATTTCCTCAGTACTTACCTCCCTTTTTAGGTTTACGGTTAAGTCCGTAACCGAGCCGGTAGGGGTTGGAACTCTCATGGCAAAACCATCTAGTTTTCCTTCCATTTCTGGTAATACCAAGCTTACCGCTTTTGCGGCTCCAGTGGTGGTAGGAATAATGTTTACCGCAGCTGCTCTTGCTCTTCGTAAATCGGAATGTGGAGCATCTTGTAGACGCTGATCTGAAGTATAGGAATGAACGGTAGTCATATATCCTTTTTCTATTCCAAAATTATCATTTAGGATTTTCACCATTGGCGCTAAGCAATTTGTAGTACATGAGGCATTACTAATTAATAGATCATCAGCACTAAGCAGATGATCGTTTACGCCTAGCACAATGGTTTTCACACCTTTTTTTGCAGGTGCACTTAATAAAACCTTTTTGGCGCCAGCCTCAATATGCTTGCCCATTCCTTCTTGATCTCTAAATATTCCTGTGCATTCAATTACAAGGTCTATTTCTAGTTTTTCCCAAGGGAGCTTGGAAGGATTTCTCTCGGCGAAAATTTGAATTTTTTGCCCGTCAACGGTGATGGAATTTTCATCATAGGAAAGGTCGTGATGGAAACTGCCATGAACACTGTCCCTTTTCAATAAGTGAGCTAAGGTTTTTGTGTCGGTAAGGTCGTTAATTGCCAAGACTTGAAGCTCATTATTTTGGATTAGATTTCGGAAACAAAGGCGGCCTATCCGGCCAAATCCATTGATGGCGATTTTTTTCATAATTAGTAGGTTTTAAATGGATAATATTTTGCTAATTCTAAGTAATTCAGGATCTAGAGAGGCTCTATTGCTTATGCTTTTTTGAAGGAAGGTATAGCTTACTTTTTTATTGATGGTTCCAACCATAACATCGGTTTTCCCATCTAGTAATCCTTCTACTGCAGCGACTCCCAATTCACTGGCTAATATTCTATCGAAACAGGTAGGAGCGCCTCCTCTCTGCAAATGACCAAGTATGGTAACCTTGGTTTCTATTTCGGGAAATTTTTTGGATAGATCTTTCGCAATTCTAAAGGTATCACCCAGTTTATTTCCTTCCGCAACAACAACAAGTTTGTGGGTTTTTTGATTTGCCGCTCCTTTGGTTATTTCTTTAATAAGGTCCTCCATTGGCGAGTTTTCTTCCGGCAGAACAACGTCAATAGCACCCGATGCCACTGCCGAACGCAGGGCTATAAACCCGGTATCTCTTCCCATCACCTCCACCAAAAACATTCTATTATGAGATTCTGCAGTATCCCTTATTTTATCAATACAATCCACCACTACATTGGTGGCTGAATCAAAACCAAGGGTATAATCGGTGCCAAATAAATCATTGTCTATGGTTCCCGGAATCCCTATTACTGGAATGCCATACTCCTCATAAAAAATATGGGCTCCGGTGAAAGTTCCATTTCCGCCAATTAAAACTAAAGCATCAATATTAAATTTTTTCACATTTTCATAGGCCTTTTTCCGGCCTTCTGGAGTTCTAAACTCTTCGCTTCGCGAGGATTTTAAAAAGGTTCCACCACGATTGAGAATGTTTTTTACCGACCGAGCATTTAGGAGTTCTATGCTGCCATTTATCAATCCTTTATAGCCTTCATATACACCGTAAACCTGCTTATCGTAAAAGGAACAAGTACGAACAACAGCCCTAATAGCTGCGTTCATTCCTGGAGAATCCCCTCCAGAGGTAAGAACTGCAATGGTTTTTATGGTATTTGTCATTTTGATTTACAAATTACAGTAACAAACTTAGTGTAAAATTTACACTTTCAAAAAAAATCTTTATTTTAGCTTCAGAATAATTTGCAGATTTTTGTATCCATCAAAAAAAATCAAAGCCTAGTATAGTGTCAAAAACTGAAACCAAAAATTTAAACCCCAATGTATCGGTAGATTGTGTGGTGTTTGGATTTGATAACAATAAACTCAATGTTTTGTTATTGGAGCAAAAACTGCAGGATAAAGGTAAGATTCAATTTGCCTTACCTGGCGATTTAATTCTAAATGATGAGGGTTTAGATGAAGCTGCAAATCGAGTGTTGAAAGAATTAACCCAATTGGAAGGAATTTTCCTTAAACAATTTCACACCTTTGGCGACCCACAAAGGGTTCAGGATATAAAGGATTTGGAATGGTTGCAGTCTTTTAGAGAAAACCCTCAAGCAAGGGTTATTACGGTAGCCTATTTCGCATTAGTAAAAATGGGTGATTTTGAACCTGAAGCATCCAGTTTTGCAGAAAGGGTGTTTTGGTGTGATGTAAAAAAAGTGCCCTCCCTAGCTTTTGATCACGATTCTATTTTGAGTCAGGCCTGGAATAGATTGAAAGGTGATTTTGAATACAAAAAAACCGGATTTGAATTATTGCCAGAGAAGTTTACTCTTACTCAAGTGCAAAGATTGTATGAGATAATCTTAGATAAGAATTTGGATAAGCGAAATTTTAGAAAAAAAATTCTGAAAGAAAATTTGGTAACGCCAACCAACGAAAAGCAAAAGGGGGTTCTGCATAAACCAGCAATGTTGTACGAAATAAAAACTTAAGGCCTTTAGTCCCTACAAAACTCTATGATTAAAACAATAAGTTTTTTTGCCAGTCTTTTTATATGTGGAATTCTTTCTGCCCAGGTGGTAAGTATTTCCCCAGCATTCGCCACCCAAAATGATACCGTGGAAATTATCTTTGATGCCAGTCAGGGAAATATGGATTTAATGGGTGCCAACACCACTGTTTATGCTCATACTGGAGTAGTCTTGGATGGTCCTAATTCTACCAATTGGCAAAATGTTCAGGGGACATGGGGTACAGACGACAATAAAGTAAAAATGACCAGCATTGGGAATAATAGGTATTTTATGAAATTCCATATCCCCGTTTTTTATGGTCTCAGTCCTGGAGATGTAGTTTATCGCCTTTCCTTTGTTTTTAGAAATGTGGATGGAAGTCTTGTGGGAAGAAATGCCGATGGCTCTGATATTTTTGTACCCATTTACCAAGCTGGTTTTCAGTCTAGCATTATTCTCCCCAACCAATTTGCTATTTATAATGTTACAGATACCCTGGAGGTAGAAGCATTAAGTTCTAGCAATGCTGATTTAAGTTTAAAACTGGATGGACAAACCTTAGTTCAGTTTCCTGATACCTCTAATATTTCTTATCGGATAGCACTTATAGACTTTGGAATTGGCAATAAGGAAGTAATTCTACAGGCTGTTCATAATGGACAGGTTTTTACAGATACCCTAAAATATTTAGCAAGAATCGGAAATAATATTGCTGCTGATTTACGAAATGGAGAAGAGGGTTTAACCATTGTTGGTGATTCTACTATTTATTTAAAATTACGGGCTCCTTTTAAGGAGTATGTCTATCTTATTGGTGATTTCAATAATTGGGATTTCTCTGCAGATTTTGAGATGTATAAAAACCCTGACAGTACTTTTTTCTGGATAGAAATTGACCATTTAGACCCGAATGAGGAATATGCATTTCAATATTATGTTGGTGCTGAAGGCCTTAGAATTGCAGATCCCTATTCAGAGAAAATATTGGACCCTTGGAATGATCAGTATATTCCAGAACAAATATTTCCAAATTTAAAATCATACCCTTCGGGTAAAACTGATTTTCCGGTGAGCTGCTTTTCTATTAATGAGGATGAATACGTTTGGGCAAACAGCGATTTTCAAAAACCAGAAGCACAGGATTTAATTATCTATAAATTATTAATTAGAGATTTCGATCAAGAGCATAGCTATCAATCTATTATCCAACGCTTGGATTATTTAGACTCCCTTGGGGTGAATGCTATTGAATTAATGCCCATCATGGAATTTGAAGGAAATGAAAGCTGGGGATATAATCCTATGTTTTTTATGGCACCTGACAAGTATTATGGTTCCAAGAATGATTTTAAAGAACTGGTCGATTCTTGCCATAGCAGAGGTATTGCGGTAATTCTAGATATTGCCATGAATCATGCCTTTGGTCAATGTCCTTTAGTGAGAATGTATTTTGACCCCAGTGCTGGGCAATTTGGGCAGCCTACAGCAGAAAGTCCTTGGTTTAATCAGGTTGCGAAACATGATTTTAATGTGGGATATGATTTTAATCATGAGGCTGAGGCAACAAAATATTTTACAAAAAGAGTATTCCAACATTGGGTAGAAGAATATAAAATTGATGGCTATAGGGTGGATCTTTCCAAAGGATTTACCCAAACCAATACTCTAGGTGATGTAAATGCCTGGGGCCAATTCGATACGCAAAGAATTGAAACCCTTACTAGAATAAAAAATGAAGTAGAGGAAAAGGACTCCAACGCTTATATGATTTTGGAACATTTTGCACATAACCCTGAGGAGTTGGAACTTTCCAATAGAGGTTTTATGCTCTGGGCTAATGCAAATCACGAATACAATGAAGCGACTATGGCTTATCCCGGAAGCTTGGGTGCCGTGGATTATAAGCTAAGATCATGGGCAAAACCAGGATTGGTTGGTTTTATGGAGAGCCATGACGAAGAAAGGTTGATGTATAAAAACCTAAATTTTGGAAATAGTAATGCCGGTTATAATACTAAAGACAAATCCACAGCTTTAAATAGAATGGGCTTAGCGGCGGCATTTTTCTTTACTATTCCAGGCCCAAAAATGCTCTGGCAATTTGGAGAATATGGCTACGATTATTCCATTAATTACTGCCCAGATGGGACCATTAACCCGGATTGTAGAATTTCAAACAAGCCCATTCGTTGGGATTATTTAGAAGAAGCAGAAAGATTAGATCTATTTAAAAAATACCGTGATTTAATCCATTTGAGACAGTCGTTCCCAAATATTTTCAGAACTGAAAACACGTTTCCAAGTTTATCCTCCAGTCAAAAGTATTATCGACTAGAAAATAATGACAGTACAATCCTCATCGCAGGAAACTTTGCTATGCTTAGTAGTAATATGACTTTGGAATTTGCTCAATCCTCAGTTTGGTACGATTATTTTTCAGGAGATAGTATACCAACAAATGGAGATATCGATACCATTTTTGCTCCCGGAGAATATCATATCTATAGCAATTTTAAAACCTCAATTTCGAATCAGTTGGATAGTAATAGGATAAGCAGCCTTGATACATCCTATGGAAGTTTTGCTAGTGTTTTTCCGAATCCAGCAAATGATAAGCTGAGTTTTTTGCTAGATCTTGCTAAGGAAGATTTTGTTTTTATCCATATTTCTAACCCGCAAGGAAAGGTTTTATTAGAAAGAAAATTTTATAATCAGCCTCAGGGATTTAGCCAGATAGAAATAAGTAAATATTTAAAAATGGACCAGCTTGCCAATGGTCTTTATTATTATAGTATAAATAGCAGCAAGCAAAATCAGTCCGGAAGTTTTTTGATTTTAAAATAATAGTATCCAAAGGTTTGTAGCTATAACTGCATCAAAAAAATTAAGTGTACTTTATACACTTACTAATTTTTTACTACATTTGGTTAACTGAAATTAAACAGGCCCTGCATGAATAAATATTACAAATCACTTTTAATAGCAGTTCTTTCAGTATTTAGCTTTCAATCTATTCAAGCCCAAACCATTACTGGTCGTATTCTAGACGAGCTTGGAGAACCCTTACCTGGAGCGAACATACTGGTTAAAGAACAACCTAAAATTGGTACTGTTACCAATTTCGATGGTTATTATACTCTCACAGGATTTAGCCCAGGCAAAATCACTTTAATCGTTTCCTTTATAGGTTATGCGGATAAGCAAATTGAAGTTGACGCTAGTTCTGGAGGAGAAGTTAAAGTGCCCCCAACAAAACTGGAAGAATCATCAAACAACTTGGATGAGGTTGTTGTAGTTGGATACGGAGTTCAGCGAAAAAGGGAGAGTACTGGTACCGTTGTTAGTTTGGATAGCAAAGACATTAACGACATTCCCACCCCGAGTTTTGAAAATGCAATACAAGGAAAGGCACCGGGAGTGCAGATAATTACGGGTAGTGGTTTAGCTGCCTCGCCTTCAATTGTGCGAATTAGAGGTATATCCTCTATTAGCGCTGCTGGTGATCCTTTATATGTTGTAGACGGAATTCCCATTTCCCAAGATTTCTTTACCAATGGAAATAGCGGAGGTATGAATACCAATCCTTTGGCTAGTATTAACCCCAATGATATAGAAAGCATAGATATACTTAAGGATGCTTCTGCTACGGCAATTTATGGATCTAGAGGCGCGAATGGGGTAATTATTATCACCACCAAAAGAGGTAGGCAGAAAGGACTTAAATTCGGCTTTACAAGTACCCTAGGAGTTTCCCAGCCTACCAAAGTACCAGAAATGCTAAATTCCTCTGAATATCTTCAACTATTTGAAGAAGCCTGGATTAATGACGAAAATACCGGTACACCATCCTTCCCGTCTTCCATTCCCATGTCTTGGGAAGAGGCTAAAAAATACGATACGGATTGGGTGGATCAAACCATTGGAACTGGGTTTAAACAGTTCTATGATTTCAATGTTCAAAAAGGTAGCAAAGATTATAATTACTATGTAGGCTTGTCCTACGATATCAACGAAAGTTATTTATTAGGTAATTCATACGAAAGACTTTCTGGTCGTTTTAATGGAGATTATCGAGTAAATGATAAATTAAAAATTGGTGTTAGCACTAGTCTTTCTAGAGGTGATAATAACCGGGTTGACGCCGCCTGGAGTGGTGGTCTTGGAGCGGCAATGTCTACCGCATTGCCAATTTATCCAATTTATTATGACGAGGATGAATATAGCTTTGATGGTAATGGTGACAGCACATTAACAGCGAGCAAGGGCGATTATTGGTTAAAAGCCGGAATAGGAAATAATCCAGTGGCCAATAGAGAATTAAAAAGCTGGAGAGTTAGAGAATATCGTTCTATCAACTCTGTGAATGTAAATTATACACCCATCGAAAACCTAAGCTTCATTGCCAACGGATCCTATGACTATATGGGCCAAATTGAAGATGTACATCTAACCGGAAGTGAATTACACGGTTTTGAAGGGATTGGCGGGGTGGCCTTTAGAAGTCCAAGACAAATTCACAATTACAGTGGCTTTGTTACCGGTTCTTATAATTGGAAAATAAATGAGGATAATAATATTACCTTTTTGCTAGGAACGGAATATCAGCAAAGCCAAAATTATGTTTCCGGAATTACAACCTTAAATGAAGATAGTCTTTTAACCACCATCAATTATGTTTTGGATGTTGATGATCCTTACTATAATTTGGAGAATAAAGAAAATTATGATTTCGATAGCACTTGGTTGGAACCTAATAAGAGGTTTAATTTCTTGAGTTATTTTACCAGAGTAAACTACTCCTATAAAAACAAATATTTTGTTCAGGGAGTATTTAGAACAGATGGTTCCTCAAAATTTGGCCCTAATAAAAGGTTTGGATATTTCCCCTCCATTTCTGGTGGATGGATAATGAGTGAGGAGAAATTCTTAAAGTATAATGCGGTTGTAAATTATTTAAAATTAAAAGCCAGTTATGGATATGTAGGTAGTGCTGGATTACCACCAAATGCATGGAGGAGTATTTATGCTGTAAGCAATACCGGTTATAATAATAGCCAAATTGTTTATCCTACCTTATTGGAAAACCCCAATTTGCAATGGGAATCTTCCACGGTATTTGATTTAGGTGTGGAATACGGATTATTGGAGGATAGGATAGTTGGAGAAATCTCATATTATCACAAAAGATCCAAAGATGTATTTTTGAGTATTACTCCACCTTCTTATAATGGAACCGGACAGTTCTGGGATAATGTTGGAGAAATTTTAAATGAAGGTGTAGAATTTTCTATAACCAGTAGAAATCTTGTTGGAGAATTTCAATGGACCACAAATTTTAATATTGCCTACAACTATAATGAATTAGTAAGTATTGGCGGCTATAGTGAAGATGCAGTTTCTGGAGGTACAAACGATACTAGAACAGTAGTTGGAAAACCTGTTGGGACTAACTTTTTGGTTCGCTTTTCACATGTTGATGAGGAAACTGGAGCCCCAGTATATTTAGATATTAATGGTGAAGAAACGCTAACCTGGGATCCAAAAGATCGTGTAGCAGTAGGAAAAGTATTGCCAGATGCTATTGGAGGAATTACCAACACCTTTAGATATAGAGGACTTGATTTGAGCTTTCTATTTGTTTATTCCATTGGAGGAAATATCTACGATTCATCCTCCAAAAGACAATTAGGTGTTGTAGATGAATGGAATAAAACACCTCTAATTTTTGATAGATGGCAGGAGCCAGGAGACGAGGCCACCTATGCCAAGCTTACTTTGGATAGAACCAACTTAGGGTCAACAACCCCGTGGATAAACACCGACCTTTGGTTGCATGATGCCTCCTATGCTCGACTGAGAAATCTTACCATTGGATATACCTTACCAAGAAAAGCAGTGCAAAGAATGAAATTAACTACATGCCGAATTTCTTTAACTGGTAGTAACCTTTTAACTTTTACTAACTACCCAGGTATTGATCCAGAAATTGCCAGAGATTTTGAAAATGCTACGGATAGAAATATGAGTCCAAATATTTCCTACCTAACTCCGCCCCAGGAGAAAACATATACCCTATCTATAAACTTAACTTTCTAAAAAGATGAAAACGATAAAACACATTGCATTTTTCGCGGCATTTGTCCTTTTCCTTTCAGCTTGTGAGAAGGTTTTGGAATTTCCTCCAGAAGGAATGAATATAGAAGAAGAGGAAGCTCTGGCTACCAAGGATGATGTATTAAAGTTCCTAAATGGTATTTATGATGTTACCGCCAACTTTTTAGGTGGAAGGTACCAAGGAATTGCCGATGTTCTTGGAGATGACTTAATGAAACCAGAGGGAAATAACGACCTGATAGAAGTATATGATCACAACACAACATTCTTTAATACTTCTACCAATGGCTATTATTCCAACCCTTATTTCGGGATTTTTAGAGCTAATAGAATAATTGAAATTATAGATGATTATGATTTTTCAGAATCTGAAAAACAAAGAATCGATGGTGAGTGTAAATTCTTACGCGCATTAAGTCATCAAAAAATAATGGAATTATATGCTCAGCCTCCTGGCTTTACATCAGATAATAGCCATTTGGGAATAGTTTATAAAACCCAATCTGTTTCGGGGATTTTAAGTCGTGGAACCCTAGCCGAAAATCTGAGCCTATTACTTAGCGATATTAATGATGCAATAAGCCAGTTGCCGGAAGAAAACGGGGCTTATGCTACCAAAGATGCAGCAAGAGCATTAAAAGCCAAAGTTCTATTTCAAATGGGAAGCTATCAAGAATCAGCAGATTTGGTAAGTACCATCGTAAACTCTGGAAAATACAGCCTTGGAACCGATATTGATCGTTTTTTACAAGGTGCAAATTCCCCAGAGGCCGTTTGGAGTATTGTAAGTTTTGTGGATGGATCCATTATCGACGTACGTTCTGGGTTTTTCAATGGAAATTATAAACAATTCAATAATGGAATTCCTTTATTAAGGGCAACACCAGATTTTTATAATATTTATTCTGCGGATACAGCAGACAAACGAATCATTCAGTTTTTTGAACTTCAAGGATTAACGCCTGATGAATTTGTGGTTTGTAAAAAGTTTGATAAGGACTATTTTAATGTTCCAGTTTTTCACCTTACAGATCTTAAGCTTCTACGAGCGGAGGCATTGGCCGAATCTGGTGGAGATCTTAGCCTGGCAGTACAAGATGTAAATGATATTAAAGAAAGGGCCTATGGCCATTCGGCAAATAACTTACAAGCCACAGCCACAGCTTCAGAAATTATTGCCGCTGCACAATATGAAAGAAGAATAGAAATGTTTGGCGAAGGAGATAGAATCCAACAATTGAAGAGAAGAGGAGCTATTGAAAATGAAAATATTTTTATTAGAACAAATCCTTGGAATTGTAATGGAATGGTGATCCAATTTCCAATTTCTGAAAAGTCAGCCATTTTTGAAATGAACCCTTCTGGAGGATGCAACTAAAATTTTAAAAGATGAAAAGGAATAATTTTTTACTAATAATTTTTTGTCTTGCCAGCCTAATAAGTTGCAAGCCAGATGATCCAAAAAGCATTGGCCCAAAGTATGACACCTCTGAAGGAATTAGCGGTTCTTGGGAAATTCATAGCCTAGAAGTGGTAGATGAAACTTTGCCAGTTCCAGAAACTAGGGACATTTCAGACTATTTTATCACCCAAAATAGCAAGCTGGGAATTAGTTTTAATGTTGAGGATAATAGCTATACAGTGGATAATGCACAAGAACCAGCCAATCCTTTTGGTAGCACAGGACTTTATTCTTTTGATGATCCTGACTATCCTTCGCAAATGACCTTGTTTAGCTCCACCCAGGATACTGTGGTTTTACACTTAAATAATATTGTGAGAAGCATAGACCCATATATGGGCTATAAAATTAAGAAGGAGGCCTGTGGTGGTTTATATGCCTCTTATATCTATACTTTTAGAAGGTTGTAATTATGAAAAATACAATTCAAAAAATATCCTTTTTACTCCTATTCTTATTTTCTATAGGATTAAAAGCCCAGGTTAGTACCGAGCCATCAGAAGATATTAAACCTGATGAGCCGCTTAAAATAATTGTAGACATCAGTAAATTGGATGCTAGTCTAGACCATGTTGTAAACCTCCAAACAGCTGCGGCAGATGGAGAAGATCTGTATATTTGGACTTGGAGCCCAGCGGAGCACCCCGTTGGTCACCCGCTCACTAATGGTTTAGGAGCACAGGCTTGGAAAAATTCCAATGACTCTTTAAAAATGACTTTGGAAGCTCCAAACATTTATAGTTACACCTTAACCCCAACGGAATTTTATGAGGTTGATGCAGCTACAGTTTACGCTAATGACATCCATTTTTTAGTGAAGCCCAAAGATGGAGGAGGATTTGGAGATCCGGACAGAAAATCTGAAGATTTATCAATTCCAATTGACCCGCCATCCTTGGAAAGAGATCCATCTTATATATTTCCATCCTTTGCAAGGGATAAAGATGTTATCGCCATCATTTATGAAAATGATAGAGAAGGAAAAGAAAGCATGCAAAATCTAGGTAGTGACGAATGTTATTTCTTTACGGTTCTTAGTCTTTCAGATAGTACCACAATGTCAATTGCCAGTTCCTTTTTTACTGCAGGATCAAACCCACTATTAAAAATGGACTATGTAGGTGGCCAAACCTTCAAAAAAATTATTCAGCCACATTCCTATTTTAATATTCCCGATGGTATTAGCATAGTGAAAATGGATATCACCATGATTCGTAAAACTTACTCTTCTTCTGCAGATAGAGCAAGTTCTCAAATTGAGTTCATTATGAACTGTGAATAGAATTTAAGATTAGTCTTAGAGGTTGAGAGACTCTGCTCTTGGATTTTGTCCTTGGCAGAGTTTTTTTTTGGCTATTCATTTAAAATTTTACTTCAATGAAAAGAATTTTCGGAGTTTATTAAAAAGGCTATTGTGTTTAATAACTAATTACCTTTGTGCTAATGAAACCATTCTATAGAATTTTAGGTTACGCAAAACCGTATAAATGGTATGTGGTCCTAAATGTAGTTTTCAACTTTTTAGCCATCCTATTTTCTTTAATATCAATAGGCTTGGTGATACCTGTTTTGGAGGTGATTTTTGAAAATCAAAAAACGGCTTTAAATCCACCAGTATACGATGGTAATTTATTGGCCTATGCCAAAGACACACTTAATTACGAGGTGGGTTCTCGGATTGTGGAAAACGGTCAAGTCGACGCTCTTTTTTATCTCTGTATTCTTATAATAGCGGCATTTTTTCTGAAAAATTTATTTCGATATCTCGCTTTATATTCCATTACCCCATTGAGAAATGGTATTACCAAAGACCTTAGGAAAGCTCTTCACGATAAAATTCTGGAGCTTCCTATTTCTTTTTTTACGGAACAAAGAAAGGGAGATGTGATTTCTAGAATGACAACCGATTTAAAGGAAATTGAATGGTCTGTATTGATGATAATTGAAATGATTTTTAGGGAGCCTGTAATGATCATTTCCTCCTTGTTTTTTTTGGTTGCCATGAGTGCAGAACTCACCGTTTTTGTTTTTATTCTACTACCCGTTGTAGCTTTAGTAATTACTTCAATAGGAAAGAGTTTGAAAAGATCTTCAACTAAGGCACAGGCCAAAATGGGGGAGATTATGTCTCAAACTGAAGAAAACCTATCTGGATTAAAGGTTATAAAAGCATTTAATGCGGAAGGTTTAAAACGCAAACTATTTGATTCCACAATCGGCTCCTATTTTCGATTGATGAATAGTGTAATGCGAAAAAATGATATGTCCTCTCCTCTTAGTGAATTTTTAGGAGCGGTGGTAATGGCTATAATCATTTGGTATGGTGGAGGCTTAGTACTGGAAGAAAATGGATTTGAAAGCAGCACCTTTATCGGATACATATTTTTATTCTACCAGATAATCCCACCAGCCAAGGCTTTGTCTAAAGCCTCAAATAATGTGCAAAGGGGAACGGCTAGTGCGGATAGAGTTTTTGAAATATTAGATGCTGAAAACCCAATTCAGGATCAGAAAGATGCCATCCATTTCAAAAGCTTTAATGAAGCATTAAGTTTTGAAAACCTCAATTTTTCCTATGGCGAAAAAATGGTTTTACAGGATATTAACCTCAAAGTGGAGAAAGGAAAAATGCTGGCTTTGGTGGGACAATCTGGAAGTGGTAAAACTACCTTAACCAATTTGGTTCCTCGCTTTTACGATGTAGAAGAAGGAAGTGGTAGTATTCGCATTGACGGTCATGAATTAAAAGATATAAAACTTAAAGACCTCAGAGGGCAGATGGGAATGGTTACCCAAGAATCCCTATTGTTCAATGAAAGCATACATTATAATATTGCTCTAGGAAAACCAAATGCGAGCCGAGAAGAAGTGATTTCAGCCGCAAAAATTGCCAATGCCCATGAGTTTATTGAAAAAATGGAACATGGATATGACACTAATATTGGTGATGGTGGTTCCAAGCTTAGCGGTGGTCAAAAACAACGACTAAGTATCGCTAGAGCAGTGTTAAAAAATCCACCAATTTTAATTTTAGATGAGGCAACCTCTGCCCTCGATACAGAAAGTGAAAAGCTTGTTCAAGATGCACTTTTTAAATTAATGAAAAATAGAACTTCCCTGGTGATTGCTCATCGATTAAGCACTATCCAACATGCAGATGAAATTGTTGTTATGGATGAGGGGAGAATTGCCGAGCGTGGAAACCATCAAGAACTAATGGATAAGGATGGGATATATAGGCGCCTGGTAGAAATGCAAAAATTTGATTAAAAATGGGAATGGAAAAAATTGAACATATTGGAATTGCAGTAAAGAATATTGATGATTCCAACTCTTTATTTGCCAGCCTTTTTGGAAAAGCTCATTACAAAATAGAAGCCGTGGAAAGTGAAGGAGTGAAAACTTCCTTCTTTGAAGTAGGTCCTAATAAAATAGAATTGCTGGAGGCTACAAATGAAAATAGTCCCATAGCTAAATTCATAGAAAAAAAGGGCGAAGGAATACATCATATAGCCTTCGCCGTGGATGATATTTATTCAGAAATGCAAAGGTTGGAAGCGGAAGGCTTTGCCCTAATAAACAAGGAACCAAAAGAAGGGGCAGATAATAAGCTCGTAGCATTTTTACAGCCAAAAACTACTAATGGAGTTTTGATAGAACTTTGCCAAGATCGTTGATATTATCTTCTTCAGGATGGAATAACCAAGTTTGGATTCCCATTTTTTCGGCGGTAGCAATATGCTGTTTAGAGTCATCAATATAAAAGCATTCTTCCGCTTGGAGTTCATTTTCTTCTAAAACAAATTCGAATATCTCCGCATCGGGTTTCCTCTTATTGATTTCGAAGCTATAATATACTTTCTCGAATTGTTTGATAAAATTTGAATAAGAAAAAATCCCCGTTCTTTCTTTGATTGCTTTAATGTGTAATTCATTGGTATTACTCAGCAGAAAAATGCGGTATTCACCTTTTAATCTTTTCAATAAATTAATAGATTCTTCGGGTATTTTACTATCAATTAAAGCATTCCATGCATTAGCAATATCATCTAAAAAAACCTTCCTAAAGAAATGAGCTTGCAAAGCCTTTTCAAACTCTTTGCTACTTATTTCACCCTTTTCATATTGATTAAAAACTTCCACTTCTTCTTTCAGCGAATCCAATGCACCTAATTCGCTTAGTGCCTTTTTGGTTTTACTTGTATCTATAGGAAGTAAAACTGCACCGAAATCGAAGATTAGATTTTTAATCATAGTTCTAAAATTTTGGGCAAGGTAATGAGTGTCCACGGATTTTTTAAAAATTTCTTTTCCCAATTTTTAATTGTAAAAAGGAGAAAATAATTCAAAAACACCTAGTTTTTCTATCTGTGAAATGTTAAATAAATAATTAAGAAAACATTAAGATGCTGATATACAAGCTTGTAATTCTTTTTTAGATGGGGGCTGATATTTATTAATAGGAATACTCTCACTTTTTGTTCACCTTTGAAGTACTAACTCTAATTCCTTAAATAATGAAGCGATTCATAAAATTTGGGCTGGGCTTTTTATGCCTATTAGTCTCAACAAATTTTGCTTCGGCACAAGCCGGAGATTACTCCTTAACAATTTCAAACGGTAATACCTTTAGTCCTCTCGGGCCATCAGCTACCAATGTGCCAAGCATTGAAGCAGATGGAGGTACAGCTATAGTGGGAATTGGTTTTGATTTTTTCTTTGAAGGTATTGCCTATGATACAATAGCGGCATCTCCAAATGGATTTATTTCTTTTAACCCTGGCTCACCCACCAATCATGGAAATGATCTAGATGGTATTGGAGCTACGTCTAGACCTTTAGTAGCTCCTCTTTGGGATGATTTGGATGGTAGCGCTCCAAACGCTGCTTCCAAAGCTAATTTTGAGCTCAGCGGTGTTGCGCCAAACAGGGTATTTACCTTCGAATGGCTAAACTACGAGTGGAATTGGCTTTCTTCTGATTCAACTGTTTCCTTCCAAGTGAAACTTTATGAAACGAGCAATGAGATTGAATTTATTTATGATAACAATCTTAAAACACCAAACTCCCCAACGGCATCAATTGGCCTTACTGGGCTCAACACCTTTCTTTCCTTATCAGGAATAAACTCAGGTAGTGTTACAACTTCTAATCAAGTTGAAACCGCAAATATTGATTCTGTGGTAACTGGCCAGCTTTTCAGATTTACTCCGCCGTCATGCCCTTCACCCACTTTTATTTCCTTTTCTCAAATTACCGGAGATAGTTTAACCATCAATTGGGCCGGACAAGGCGCTGGTCCATGGTATGTGAATTGGGGCCCAGCGGGTTTCACACAGGGTAGCCCTACCACAAATTACGATACAACGAATGTTGGAACTCTGCGTGTAGGAGATTTAAATTTTGGAACCACATATGAGTTTTATATCAGTGAATATTGTGGGCCTGCTAATCAAAGTAATTGGTCAGGACCATATGCCGGTACAACTGTTTACGCTCCTCCTTATTTAGAAGACTATATCGGAGGCTATCCAGGTGCTGATTTTAGCGAAGCAAGAGGCTTTATTGGGGAACCGTCTAATATTACAGGAACAAGTTCGGCTTGGACTGAAGATGGAATGAGCAATAACGGTACTACAGGTGCAGCAAAAATTAATATTTACGGAACGGGAGTACAAGAATGGATGTTTAGTCCAAGAATTGATCTAGGAAACGGTAGTATTAGTTACCAAGTAGAATTCGACGCTGCCCTTACCCCTTGGAATGGCACAACTACAGCCAGTATGGGGGCTGACGACACTGTAAGATTAGTAATTTCAACCGATGGAGGCGCAACTTGGAATAGGTCTAATACATTAGTTGAACTCAGTTCCGCGGATAATATCCCAAATGGAAATGGACAGCACTATGTTGCAGATTTATCAGCCTATTCTGGAATTGTAATGTTTGGGTTTTATGCTGAATCAACGGTTAGCAATGCTGACAATGATTTTTTTGTAGATAATTTCCAAGTTAGAGTACCACCGGCTTGCGCTGTGCCGACTCTTATTTCTACTCCAATAATAGGTTCGGATTCTGTTCTAGTAAATTGGGTTTCTTCCGAAGCAGCATTTAATTTAGAATACGGTCCTGCGCCTTATAGCCAAGGTGGTGGTGGAACTAGCATTTCGGTAACAGACACATTCCTTGTTATCAATGGATTAAACCCGAATACGGTTTATGAATTTTACCTACAATCTGATTGCTCTTCAAATGGAGGTGGTTTTAGTGTATTTTCTTCGGTTCAAAGTTTTAAAACAAATTGTGCTCCTTTTACAGCTCCTTATACAGAGGATTTTGATGGCACTTCTTGGGCTGCAATTACTACATACGACCCGTGCTGGACAGTAAATCCAAATAGTGGATTTAGATGGCAAGTAGAGACCGGTACTACTACCTCTGGAAACACTGGTCCTGATAACGATTTTTCAGGAAGTGGAAATTATGTGTATACAGAAGCAACAACTGGAAGCAATGGAGATTCAGCCTATATTCTATCTCCAAGTGTAGATATTAGTCCTTTAAGCAGTCCATATTTAACTTTCAGATACCATATGTATGGTTCTGATATGGGAAAATTGGATGTGGATTTTTGGGATGGTCAAGCTTGGCAAGATGCCGTTTGGTCAATTTCTGGACAGCAACACAGCTCAGGTGCTTCTACCTGGTCTGAGGCTGCAGTAAACATAGATAATCTAAGCAGAACTAGTGATACTATTCAAATTAGATTTAGAGGAATAAGAGGGCCAGACTTTCGATCAGATATTGCAATTGATCAATTTGTACTAGGTGAAGCACCGGCTTGTCCTTCTCCTCTATTTGATAGTATATCTGAAATTAGCCCTTTTACAGCAATTATCAATTGGACCTCTTATAGCGGAAATAGCAATATAGAATGGGGACCAATAGGATTTACCCAAGGTACTGGTACCGGTAATTTGATTTTTAATACGAGCCCATCTGACACCCTTACTGGTCTTTTAGCCAATACTTGTTATGATGTTTATATTCAAGATACTTGTGGTGTTGATGGTAGTTCTGATTGGATTGGCCCATTTACTTTCTGTACGCCAGTTACTTGTCAGGCACCCACAAATTTAGGGATAGATCCAAGTCTATTAACCACCAATTCTGCTTCCTTAATTTGGACAGGTGGGGGAGCAGCATTTTTTGAACTTGAATATGGCTTGGCGGGATTTACACCAAATACTGGTGTAGGAACCCAGCTAATAGCAAGTAATGATACCCTAGCTATTTCGAGTCTAAGCGGAGGCACAGCCTACGATTTTTATGTAAGAGATAGTTGTGGACTAGGTGATGTGAGTACCCTCTCAGGACCCTTCACCTTTATCACTGCTTTTACTACAAATTATTTGAATGATTTTGATCTAAGTGCCATTCCATTTGCATGGCTTGAAGCGGACGGTAAATTAACTTCCAACACCGTTTTCACTTCTGGTGCTTCTTCTTGGACCTTTGATAATTTCCTAAATATTGGAGGAGGTCAGAATGGGCAAAAAGCTAATATTTATACCGCCAATCAATTTGAATGGTTGATTTCACCTTCGATTTATTTAGACCCAAGTATCCCCAATTTACAAGTAGAATTTGATGCTGCAGTAACGGTTTGGAATCAAAGTACCCAAGGATATTTTGGAAGCGATGATACCTTAGCTTTAGTTATTTCTACTGATAATGGTGCTAGTTGGGATAAGGCCAATGCGCTATGGGTAGCAGATGCAAGTGATACTGTTGATGCAGCCGGAGAGCATATTGTTGTGCCACTTACAGGTTATAGCGGTTATGTGAGATTTGGACTTTATGCAGGTTCCACTCTTGATGATCCAAATGACAATGACTTTTTTATTGATCATTTTGAGGTTAGGTCTCCAGCAAACTGTACTAGCCCTAGCGCTATTGTTGTAGATCAAATTGGTCTGGATAGTGCCCTGGTAAGCTGGACCGCCGGAGACCCTGCTTCCCAATCTTGGTCGCTTATTTACACCCTTGGAAATCAAGCAGCTTCAGCAGGAACTGTTTTGAGCTCAAACAATGATAGTTTGGTATTAAATGGCCTTAGTGCTTCCACAAATTATTGTGTTTATATCGTAGAACAATGTGCTACTGGTTTTTCCGATACCATTGGACCAATTTGTTTTACTACACAATGTAATTCATTTGTTGCCCCTTATTTTGAGGATTTTGAAACCAGCACATCTGATTGTTGGAGTCAAAGCCAAATTACTGGAACAAAGGATTGGACCATTGCCAATGGATCTACTGGAGGTTCAATAATCCAGGCTTATTCTGGTTCTAATAATGCGCAATTTACCTCATCTTCAGGTGGCCCACATGTAAGTAGGTTTATCAGCCCGGTTATCGATGTTACTAATTTGGCAACTGTAGAGCTTAGTTTTTGGTTTGGCCAGGAAGATTGGGCAGGAGATCAAAACTATACCAATGTATATTATAGAATAAGCCCAAATGACCCTTGGATTTGGGCATGGGGAGACTCTACTAATATTTCAGTTTGGACCAAAGATTCAGTTATTATAAATGCAAGTTCTGCCACATTACAAATTGCTTTTGAAGGAATAGATCTTTACGGTAGAGCTAATGTTATTGATGATGTTAAAATTCAAGATCCAGCTTCGGTTTGCAATGCTCCAAGCAATTTAGCCGCAGCGAATGCCAACTGTGATGAAATTGATATTTCATGGACTAGTGATGTAAATGCTACAAGCTCTACAATTTTATACGGCTTAAAAGGATTTGCACCTTTAGGTGGTGGTGGAACAATAATGGCTGGAGTGTCTAGTCCACTTACCTTAAGCTCACTTAGTATGGATGAGGATTATGATTTTTATGTTCTGGACAGCTGTTCTGGTTCTGCAAGTCCGATGGCTGGACCTTTCAGTTTTAAAACGGATTCAATTGGTCCTTTATGGGCGAATTTTTCTATACTGCAAGTGAGTCCTACCTTAACGGATGCTGATGTAGATTTTGATGCAGCTGCTTCTACCAATGTTGATTCATACAGTTGGGATTTCGGAAATGGAAGTACTGCTACCGGTGTAAATCCAACAGCAACTTATACTTCAAATGGTACCTATGATGTTACCCTTACTGTTACCGATAGATGTGGTGCTGTTGATGACACTACTATTAGTGTTGTAGTAGGCGGAATTAGTATTATAGAAAACCAATATGAGGCTAAAGTTCAGGTTTTTCCAAATCCTTCAAATGGAGTATTTAGTGTAGTTCTAAACTCGAAAAACACAGAATATAATGTTGAGATTGTGGATTTAAGCGGAAAGCTCGTTTACAAGAGAGAGGCTTTAATTACTGGTGATGATCATAAAATTGATCTAGGTGATAAGGCTTCTGGAGTTTATACTCTAAGAATAACGGGAGAAGGTTTAAATATCACTAGAAGGTTGATGTTGAATTAAATTTAGAGCATATTGAATATGTTTTTAACCCCGCAGTATAAAATACTGCGGGGTTTTTATTAAAAATCCTTTTTGGTTTTTGAAAAAAAACTATTTTTGCAGCCCTTTCGGGCCCATAGCTCAGTTGGTTAGAGTAGATGACTCATAATCATTTGGTCGCTGGTTCGAGCCCAGCTGGGCCCACAGCTTGAAACCCCGCGAAATGCGGGGTTTCTTGTTTTTATACTATTTCATTCCCGTAGTTGGATTTTATTTATTAATCCGATTTATACCGATTTATACCGTTTTTCAGGGTGAATGTTTTAATATTGTTTAAGCATTTTAAAAATGGGAAGACTTTCTGCAAAAATTATTCTTGGTACTTCCTGGAGGCGATCTAAAAAAGGTTACAATGTAAAAATTCGGATTTCCAAGAATAGAAAATATAAATATTTGGCCCAACCCTATTTTTCTGAAAAGGAAGAATGGGATTTTATTTCAAATCTACCTAATAGAAATCACTCTGATTATCGATTTTTATTGAGGGTGCTTTCAGAACGCGGGGAAAGATTAATAAAAGAAGTGGCTCATTGCAATGAAAACAATCTTTCCCTGGAAGATTCTTTTTTAATTATCAAGGATGGCCTTAAAAGCGAATCCTCGAAACTAGTTAGAATAGCCCAGCTGGAAGCAGAGCTGAAGGAATTAAAATCCCAACAATTTGTTGGTTTGTTAGAGTTTTATGATAAAGTTATAGAGAATAAGGCAATTGAAGGATATTCAGTTGATGCTTACATTGCTATGAAGCGGTATCTAACCGAGTTTATTGGAGGGGGTGATGTTAGCCTACATCATATTGACTATGATTGGGTAAAGCGATTTAAAACTTTTAAAATCAAGGGGGGTTGCGGAAATGGAGGGGTTGCAGCTTACCTTACAAACCTGAGAACCGTTTATCGAGAGGCTCAGAATATTCCATCTATTGGATTGGATAAAACTCAGGATCCAATTATCGGTAATTTTCCGAAAAACAGGTCCTCAAAGGCAAAGGAAATCCCTGAAGATTATTTGGATGCAGAAGATTTTAAAAAAATATCAAACTACAACTGTGAAAATTCCAGAAATGAAAAAATCAGAGCCATTGCGGTTCGAAAAAGAGATCTGTTTTTATTGCAGATTTTTATTGGGGGCCATGATTTTATAGATGTTTCAAGGCTAAAGTGGGAGAATGTTAAAAACGGCAGAGTCCGATTCCAGCGGTATAAAAACCGGCACGAGAAAAACGGCGGTCCTGTAGTAAATAATATTCTAGTGCCTGAAGCAATGAAAATAATTGAGCAATATGGAAATATGGAAAACGAAAGGATTTTTTCATTCATAAAATCTCCAGATCAATTTCCGGAGCAATATAAATGGGAACTTTCCAATTACTATAGGTTTCTTCAGTCCATGAAAAAAGAGCTTAAAATAGCCAAGGCCATTAGAACTAAATCGCCGAGATTTGCTTTTAGGACTATCGCTGGAAAATTAAAGGTGTCTGATTTGTACCTTGAAACAATTCAAGGTCATGCTAATAGTTCAATAAGTAGAAATTACCAGGGAGGGCTAGAGCTTTCGGAGTTAGATGCAGTCTTAAAGATCATTATTTCGAAGATTATACAATAGATCCTTTTTTGGCAACTAAAATTTATTTTTTAATGCCCCATTTAAGGTTGTTTTGACGTCATTTTTACCGTTGATTGTCGCGAAACCATACTTCCAAAATAATTTTTAAAGAAACAGGGGCGCCTAAAACCCTTATTAAGACTAGGATTGTGTAGCGTTTTGTAAAAGACGTGCAAATTTGCACGTAACGTAATATTGCGGTATATTTGCATTAATAACATCCGCCACGCCTCTGTTGAAAAGCACGCGCAAATTGGCGGATTTTTTTTGTTAAATGATCTATTCAAAACCCCCTCTATCAATACAAGATCAGATTAACCTTCTTCGAGCTAGAGGAATGGTTATTGGTGATGAGAAATATGCTGGCAACTATTTAAAGAATATCAGCTATTACCGATTAAGTGCTTATTGTTTACCATTTCAAATTTACAATAGCAAAAAGGATCATGAATTTAAACCTGGAACTACATTTGAAAATGTGCTTCAGTTATATTTATTTGATCGAGAATTAAGATTGTTTGTTTTAGATGTTGTCGAGCGACTTGAAATTTCCTTAAGAACGCAGATAATATACCAGTTCTCTATTGAAAAAGAAGGGTGGTGGTTTTTAAACCCTGGCAATTATCGGGATACTGACAAATATCAAAGGCAAATCGAAAAAATCAAGGAGGAATTGAACAGGTCAAATGAAGTTTTTATTAGGCATTATAAAGAGAAATATTCCTCCCCTGAAACTCCTCCAGCTTGGATGACTTTTGAGGTGATCTCGATGGGTCTTCTTTCTTCCATTTTTAAAAACCTACTAAATGGGAAGGAGAAAAAAGAGATAGCCAGGCACTTTGGTTTAGCTACTCCTTACATTCTTCAAAACTGGATGCATAGCATGACTGTTGTTAGAAATATCTGCGCGCACCATGGTAGACTCTGGAACAGAGTTCAAACCATATCTCTTGTTTTCCCGCAAAAAACGACGGACCTCTGGTTGTCTTCTAATGAAATAAATGCCAATAAATTTTTCGCCTTTTTCTCTTGTTACCTTTACCTATTGAAGAGAATAAACCCCAAAACCACTAAAGTAAAGCAGTTCAAGGCGTTGCTCAGTAAATACCCTAACATAGATGTAAGTGCTATGGGGTTTCCGGAGAATTGGATGGATGAGAAATTGTGGCATTAACATTCCCAAAAAAAAACCTAGAACACATTTTTAAAGTGCAAAGATTTTTTTCGGATTAAAGAATTTATAGGGCAATTAGCTCTTTTTCAGGTTCTTCATTCCATTCTTTTCCCAGCAAAAGCCGGCCGTTTGCCTTTTTACTTCTTTTTACGCCATCCGCTCCCCAAGCACCCCATTGTTTAAAGAAGAAAGAAACGTCCTGCTCGTCGCATTGCTCCTGAATAGAAACTGCCCAGGATGGTTTCATCGGCCTTGCTTTATGGCCACTTTCACCCCCTACAATCACCCAATGAATATCCGTGAAGTTAACTTCTCCTAAGTCCTCTAATAAGGGTTCTAGTGATAAGAATCTAGTTTTGGCATTAACTTCTCTTAAAACATCAATGCGGTTTTTTGTTTTTTTACTTCCCACACTGACACCAAGCCATACATTGTCAGGTACTTTCTTTCCAAGAAAATAGGATTTTAATCTAGCCTCTCTTTTTGTTAAAATCTGATAAGTATGCCTAGGTGTTCTTTTTATTATATCAAAGACTTGATCGAGAAATTCAAAGGGCATTTTCTCGTGAAACAGGTCGCTCATTGAGTTGACAAAATATTTTGTTGGCTTTTTAGTTTTAAGCGGAATTTGAAGCCTATCAGGCATTATAGTAAATTCAAATCCGTTTTCATATCCAGGCGTGCCCATGGCTTGAAGTCGTTTTGCCATGGTTTCAGCGTAGCAGTTTTTACAACCTGCCGAAACTTTATTACATCCTGTTGAAGGGTTCCACGTTGCCTCTGTCCATTCTATTTTTGACTTGCCCATTTCTTTAAAACCTTAAAAACCACCCTTTTCTTTTTCCGGTGGACGTTATCATAATTCACCAATGGTGAGACCCCAACATAATCAATTTTTTTATTTTCTTTAAGAGCTCTTATTTCAGTTGCCGCATGTTTTCCGACATGGCCCTGACCCAAGGTAAAAGAATAAAGCTCAAAATTATCAGTTATTTTTCCTGCAAGAACATTTTCTTGAACTAAACTTCTGAATTTCTCAATTTTTGTGAGTTTTTTTGTTTCAAATAGATTGAGTTGGCTTTTTGCGGCGTCCTCGTCGAGGTCAAAATCCGCCTCACCATTTATTTCGTTCCGTTTCCAGCTGATATTTAAAAACTTATCGACGGCAATTGGATGAGTTGCACCAAAGATAAGCCCATAAACATTGTTTCTTTTTTTGATTGTGTATGGATATAGCTTTAATCTTGAGTTGGAATTAAGCTTTTGTTTGATTTGGTTTATAAGATGCCTATGAATAAAATTATACGGGTCTTTTTTTGCTGCGTTCAAATCAAAATCGAAATATTTTTTAAACTCAGGGGCTTTACCGAAGCGCAAAAAGGATGACGAAGAAACAAAATAGAGAAAATCTGTACTTCTTATTGAGCCAAACTGTTGAATATATTCTAGAGTTAAAAATTTTATTCCGTTTTGATCAAGAAAAACTAGGGATGGAAAAGCCTTGATTAGATTAAAGTGCGACTGAAATATAGCTTCAAAATCATCATTTAGAAGGGTTAGATTTATTCCCGATTCAACTTCAGGATTTTGGATTAAAAAATTACTGCAAGCGACTTTGAGTTTTTGAAATTTCTTCAAATCGTACTCATTAAAATAAAGGTGAACGCAAACTTTTTTCCTTTTAATAATACTGATTTGTTCTTTGATTTTTTGAAGGATACGAATAGGGCTACCAGGAACCCCGTTTTTATCTAAACCCGTGCCAGCAAAGAAATCAAAGATGTAAATATTCCTGACACTAGCCATAACCCAAGTAGGAATCCAAGCCTGAGCGTAATCCTCAAAAATCTCCAGTTTAGCTAAAGTTCCTTGGTCGAATGGTTTGTCATGAAGGTCTTTTGAGGGCATAGGGTGTGAATTTCAAACTTAATTCAATGGGTTCTTCTCAATTAAATAGTTAATCATTGCGGATCCGGACACAATAAAATATTTTGCTGTTGCAAAGTCTATTTCTGATATTTCGGTATCTCCATGGCGTATGCCTTTTGTATTTGAGAATCTATTAAGGGAGGTGATTATAGTTTTGAATTCACTTCCTATGAGGCCTTCTTTCTCCGCCATAGGAAGTGCTTTTCCTATTGTGCCTTCCGGCAGGTTAAAAATGATTTTTAATGTGGACTCAATTGCGGAAACAGTTTCTTTAATAGTATTTTCATAATCAGGAGCTTCTTTATCGGAAAGGAAGGAAAGGGCCTTTTCAAAATGAACCTTAACAGGCTCAAATTTTTCCTTTTGTCCACTAAGGTTCTCTATGGAAATAATTTCCTGATCATTTGTGATCGGTATAAACTGCCAGTTTACCAACCGGTACGCTGAATTGTGTTTAATTAAAATGTTTTGAGTCATTTTCTTAATATAATTCCTGCGGGGAGCACCCCTGGAGTCCATGATCAATCCATTATTCTCGATATTTAGAATAAATTCAACTAAGTCATATTTTTTGAACCAGGGTAGCTTTTCAAAAACACCACTCAATTTCAATAAGCATTTTTGGGGAATGTACTCCAATGTGCTATACATTGGAACGGCTTCTAACCTTTGGTCAAGATTTTCAATCCAAACTTTTTTAAAAAGGTCTTCGAAATCGTTTAAATAATAGGGTTGAAGAAACTCATATACAATATTCCAAAGGCCGTTGGATAATTCCTCATCTACTCCCTCAATTTGGAATACCTTTTTTGGTTGGAAACCGTATCTTTCTGAAAAACCCATATCTAATTCAATAGATTAATTTTTCCACATCTTCAAGACAAAGTCGGAATTTTTCGATCCATTCTCGAAAATCTCACCCTCGGCCTCAAAGTAAATTCTTCCGTTTGTTTCAGTTCTTATAAAGCCAGAGCCACTTATGTGAAACGGATTAACCATACCTCCAATAACATCGCTTCCGAATGATTGATCTGGGATATTAAAACTGGTGTTTGTGGTAAGCTCAATAAAATCATCATCCTCCCAGGTAATACGCAAAATATTCCCTGGGTAAGTGGTTAGGTTAAATTCTGTACTGTCAATTACTCCATTCTCAATAAATAATCCCGAATAAAGTCCAAAATACGTCGCTCTTGTCTCATCTTGACATTCAGAGCCAGTAAAACCTACAGGGCACGCACAACTCCCGTCGTTACAGGCGCCTCCGTTTTGGCATGTTACTTCTTCACAAGGTTCTTTATTGCAAGAGGAAGGAATATAGAATAAGCCCAACATCAATAACAAGCTGATAAAGGTGTTTTTAATTTTCATGGATGTAGATTAATAGTTAAAGTTTTGTTGAGTTACTCTCAAATTTTGAGCTGAATATTTCATCAACCACATCAAGGAAATTTTCTTTTGAAATTGTACCTGCATTGAGGAGGTTTTCATCAGATTCTGAGTGAGTGAATTTTAGGAATAGGTCTTCATAGAGAGCTAGAAGCGCCTCTTTTGGACCCATAATTTGGAGAATTTTTTTTCCGCTGTTTGGAAGCGGATTGAGTGTAGAAGACAATATTTCCTTAGTTTTCTTCAAATCTCAATTGTTTCATTGGTACGTTGTTTAATCTCCTTAAGGTTCTTGTATATATCCTTAGAATACATCTGTAAAACCCCTTGATATTGCTCCACATCATCCAGTGTTTGGATTTTATTCAAGGCTGTAACCTGGAAGGCTAAATTCATGGAGAGTTGATTTACATTAGAGTTTATTTTCTTCATTAACCTCTCTCTCTCCTCTAGTTTAAACTGGGTTATAAAGTGCTTTTCCTCCTCAGAACTCAACTGATTTTGTAGACGCTGAACTTCACTATCATTCAATATCCTCTTTGTATAATACCCAAATATTATAATACCTGGCGTCGTGGCTAAAGCGCTTCTTAGCGCAAGCCCAAAGCTATATTCCTCCGTGATTACCGGAATAACCAATGATAAATCCAAAAGAGTGTAATAAACCAACAATATTAGACCTGAATTCCAAACTTTTTTGTGGAGCCCTTGAAATTCTTTTGCTAAATAAAACGCAAAAAGGACAGGAATAATCGAGGCCACTTTCCAAAACCAAAACCAATCCTCCCAGTAGAATTCAAAATTGGCACCGATAAGAGGCCAATTAACATCTATTTTTTTTGGCATGAAAAGATAGAGCTCCTGAAAAATGGGGTGAGCCAAAATCAAGACCATGAAGATTATTGCTTTTCCTCCTATCCTTTTCATTATTATTTAGACGGTTTCTTTTTCCCAGCCTGAATTCTTAATTTCTTCCTTCGTCCCCCATCGGTTGCGTCATAGTAGAAAATATCCACTGTAGTGTCTCCTTGCGTTTTTCGATAAAATTCATAATGTGGTGATGGTTCATATTCTGCATTAATCTCAAGATCATCACCTGAGCAAACAGGACTTTGGTTTGAGAATTCTGTTCCTTCATTATCTCCATGGGTTATGGAAACAATATTTTCAGTCGGCTCATCATCATTCTCAGCATCCCAATATTTTATGGTTACTGAATTGGATCCAGATATTTCGCGATTCAAAAAAATATCAATTGGGTTAGATGTTGATGCGGGGCAGTTAAAGCCAATTCTTTGGTTATTACTCATTGTTTTTTAAAATCAGGTTAATACTAGGTAATATAGGAATTAAAGCGAAAATTAAAAGTCTATTTTTTTAGTGAACGACCCTAAAAATTTAGTGAGCGTAAAAAAACCATTAATTTTTAGATTTTAAACTAACAATTAGTTCTTTCAAACTTTCTACCACTTCCTTTTGAGCATCGAGTTTAATTTTTGTGGTCTCGTAAAGCTCTTTGTAATTCTCTTCTTCTTTAGATAAACCACCTTTTAGGGTGTGTTTTCCCTCAGATTTTAACTCACCTGATGGGAATTCATTCTCATCAATAAGCATATTTCCTTCTCCTAGGATGAGCCACCTCGGGTTTACATCGGGATAATTAAGTAATATATCCTTTAACGCGTTGGAGTTTATTGGTGTTAACTTGGATTTTCCAGTAAAATTTCCATACGTAAGCCCAATTTCTTTACAAAACGGCACATAGCTAACACCGTGATACTTAGCGACTTCTAGTACTCTTTCTTTAATATTAGTAGATTTATCCGTCATTTATTTGGAAATTACAAGATGTATTACCTATGTTTGCTTCATCAAATTATGAAAAAATCACAACTCAATGAGTGGTCAAAACGAAAACACAGAAACATTTGCTAGCATCGGTCGAAATCAAGTTTTAAAGACACTTGTTTCCTGTTTGGAAAAGCACAAGCCTTTTACCGAGAGCTACCCGTTTTGTGCCAAAAAATATGGTATTCACGAGTACACTATTAGAAATGCTATTCCAACAAGGGACATACTAAAAGCGGCCAAGGAAAACCGTCGTTCATCTAATAAAACAAATCGCAAAACCGTGCCATTCACGAAATCATGAGCGCTACATCTTTCATAGAATCCCTTAAAGAAAACAACCTAATGGTTATTGACGCAGGTGTATATGAAGATCTAATGAGAGATTTAAAGAATGCTGTAGCTAATAATCAGGTGAAGCCAGCCTTTTACAAAACCAAAGAAGTAATGCGAATGCTGAATTGTAAATCTGATAAGTTGAAATCAATACTAAATGAAGATTACTGTCTTTTGGTTAAGGGGCTGGATGTGGGAACCTTCACTGCTGAGAGTGTGGAAAGAGAAGTGTTAAGAAGAAGCGGCCAAAAGTATTCCGCCAAAAGAGTTAAAAAATAAGCCATGCAAGAAAATATTTTAGCCCCTACTATGGAAGGCCCCGCAAGAAGCATTGCGGTAAGTTTTGCGGTAAAAATTGACGACAAAATTGAACAATTGAGACTGCAAACCAAGCGGGTGATTCACGAAGATCGCCAGTTACTACAGGCGAACCGTAGAATTATGAACAGTTTATATCCTAAGTGCTAAATAATGAAACTAACCACCTCATATAGTTCACCCATTGTAAAACAATTAAAACCCAATACCATGTACAGTTACACACAATTACAATTAGCTATTTCCAGCTATAACCTTGCACTAGAGCAGATTCACCAGAACACCCAAGCTCTAAAAACCAACACAATTCCAGATCAAAATACCGCAAAACGTCTATTGCGGGAAAAATCGGAATACCTGGCCATGCGAAAAGCAGCGCAAGAGAAACTATCCGCTATTGACCGGAATAACGAAGTTATTATAAAACCCTTAAGCGCCTAAAAAATGGGAGAGTTTAAACCATCTAAA
>TARA_R110002096_G_scaffold16898_15_pt1 | contig 86923 bp, 69 predicted proteins | sample TARA_R110002096 | Tara Oceans TARA_R110002096 (sample SAMEA4397295) | marine metagenome | biome: Polar Biome; feature: [DCM] deep chlorophyll maximum layer (ENVO:01000326); material: water (ENVO:00002006), including particulate matter (ENVO:01000060) such as... | depth 35 m
CTATCGCTATCGCCGGCACTCGCGACCTCATCGCTATCGCTATCACTCGCGATCTCATCGTTATCGCCGTCATCGTCGTCTTCTTTGCGCTGCCCAGGAGGCGTGCGGGTTGTGAGATAGACGGCGACACCTAAGAGCAGCACTCCAATGGCAATGAGGGTGCGATTGTTGTTGTCACTCTTCGACGGTGGGCGGCCCTTGTACAGCACTTCTCCCATTTGCGCGGGCGCAGCGCCCAGGCTATCGCTCGGCAAAATCTCGCTTGTCGTAAGCTTGGGAACTACGAAATCTTCTGGTGCTCGCATTCCCACCGCAGCTGGCTCGGCAAGCCCTGCAAGCGTCTGGTGCGCAGCATCCTTGGTAAGGACTAGGGATTCGAGCGCTGTATCGCAAAACGGTCTCGATTCGCCGATGCTCTCGCTTTGCAAGACGCACTCTGCAACAGCGAGGTGGACGCGAGCGTCGGCGTCTTTCCAACCAAGTGCGCGAACCACATTAACGGTGCCATTGCTCATGTGAGCCCATTCAAAGCGCATCTCGGCGACACCATCAAAGATGCGCTCACGGTAGGAAACTTCTTGAGTCGAACCAGCCTCGGGGCTTGCGAGGTAGGGCGCCTGATGCATCTCGTCGAACGCCATGCGCACGCTAGCCTCGGCCACAGGCTGGGTTCGCAAACTATCGATCCAGGTAACGTAGAGTGCACCGCGATTTGCGCGACCGTAGGCCATCGCTCCACTCTCGAATGCCTCGTCTTCTCCGAAGTAGTCTGCTTCGGAGACGCTTTGCGCGACAGTCTTGCTTAGCCCTGGCAGCAAATCCCAACCCGCTGGCGAGGTGAAGGAAATGGAAGCCGGCGACTTGAGAGGCGCGGGCGCCGGAAGCTCATCGGCTTGGAGTTTCGCGGCTGCAAGGCAGAGAACGAGACCGGCGGAGAGAAGTAGTGCGATGGAACGAATCATAGGGAGGCTTTGCTTTGCTCTTGCAGAACGCGTTGGCAAATAGATTGGCAACGAGCGGGTTCGCGCTCATTCCAATAGCACGCGAGAAGCTTCGCGCTACGAGTCGGCGATTCGATAAGCGAAAGCGCAGCAAGACCGGTGATGCCTTTGCCGGTAATGCGCAGGTTGCCGCTGGCTTCATCACTAATCGCGAGATTCGCCTTTGCCATGACAGCACCAAGTTGCTTTCGCATGGGCTCGACGCCAACCGAGTCGGTGACCGGGAGTTCGAAGGCCACGAGATGACATCCGGCAGCCGGATCGCTCCAAGCTTGCGAACGGCCGTCTTTGATCGCGGTGGGCTCAAGCTTCTGCCAGCCTTCGCCAGGGTTTAGATCTGGCATCGCGGCGACGCTCTCGCCACGTACCTGCGCGAAGACGACCGTTGCCAAGGCTGCGGATGCGCCGAGAGAGAGCGCTACTCCGAGCGCAGGCCTCATAGAACGACGGTCCATGCAGTGTCGCTTGGGCTGGCCTCAAGTGCGTCGATATGCGCCTCGGGTAAGAGCAATACGCCATCGCTTGGGGCGCCAGATGCCCAAGTACATCGAAACCCGGCTTTGTCGGTTCGCGGAAGTGCGACTAAGTGTTTTTCTTTGCTGTTGGCTGGAGGCACCGGCTCGCCCTGCGCAAGCGTGACCTCTTTTGCGCCCGCCACAAGAGTGATTTCGTCGGTCACAGCCATGAAGTGCGGCCCACCATCAAACGGATCGATCTGATGCGCGTAGCGAAAGCCAAGCTTGGTGAGCAGCTTTTCGACGCCCTTGGTTTGCGGGCCCACTTCGCCAATCTCATCTTGGACGTCTTGTGGGAAGAGCGAGGTGTAAACCATGCCCTGAGGAAAGAGGCTCTTAATAAACTCTTTGTTGTCTTTCGAGAGTTGGTCGGCTTCGCGGTAGGCGAGGCGGGTAAAGCGCTTGCCATAGTGTTTCCACAGGCGAGAGGTGCCGTCCTTCTCAAGTCTTGGCAATAGCTCTGAGAGAACTTCATCGCGAAAGACTTCGCGGTTCATCGCTATAAAGAGGAAACGTGAACAGGATAAGAGTTTTCCCAACGACTGTGAATGGCCGCGATACTCGGGGAGCACGATAAGCCCACCAATTTCTGTTGGGCCATTGTAGTTGTAGCCAATGAGCAGCGCCTGATGAACCAAGTAGGTATCCAGCGTTTCCGAGTAGTGCTCGTCCTGCAAAACATCGAGATAGACGTGAGGCGATCGATGCGTGCCGTGCTGCGCATAGAGCATTGAGGTCCCGACGATCTTGCGCTCGCTCGTGTCTTCGACGACGAAGGTGAATTCGCGTTCCACGATCGGAATCGATGCTGAAAACGATTCGGCGCTGCGCTTTAAGATTCTTTCGATCACCTCCCTGTTGTGGGGGAGGTTGACCGAGTCGAGATGCTTGGCGACCTTTAGGATCGCGTCGACATCGTCAGGGCGGGATTCACGAACGACGAACACAAAGACCTAGCCTTTGTCGCAGACTTCGATGTCGGCGATGGACGTTGCCTTGAGGCTGCAGGTCACCTGGGCGGCTTTGATGTTCTTCTCGCATCGCTCAATGAATTCGGGGCTCGTGTCATTGTTCATGACGGCTCGGTACTTGGCCTTCTCCGCGTCGGTGGCGTCGCTATTGGCTTCCTGCAAATCGACAAGGTGGCTAAAGAGCTTGGCGCAGTCGCCGGTAGCAGGAGCCTCCGAACAGGCAGAGCCGAGCATTGCAGCGGCGAGGCTACCCCCAAGCAGTAGTGCGCGAAACGAGCGAATCATGGCCCGAGAGTATCACGGCTGCGAAGCAGGCATCGCTTGGCTCAAGCGTTTTCGCGCTGCGTCGACCGTCGCTCTGGTGTGGTTTGTAAGGGCCAATTGGTGAGCTTGCTCAAGCAAACGTTTTGCCTCCTCTTGTCGCTCCTGGATCCACCGCAGCTCTGCCAAATGCGCCAATAGCTCGGGCTCGGTTGGGCTGAGCCGAACCGCACGTTCAAGCAGTGGTTCGGCCGCATCGGGGCGATTGCTTTGCAAGAGAAACCAGCCGTAGCTATCGAGCACAAAGGCCGAGTCTGGTGCGAGTTCGAGGGCTCGAAGAAGCAGGTCCTCGGCGCGCTCTTTTGCGCTTGGATCGGCAATGAGACTGTAGCCTACGTAATTGAGTGCGGCAAAGCTGTGTGGGTTGGCTTGCAGCAGCGGAGTTATCGTAGCAATTGCCTCGTTGATTCGGCCTTGTCGCGACTCGAGTTCTGCAAGAGCAAAGAGTGGGCGCTGCGCGAGCGGGTGGTTGGCGACGGCTTCCGTAAGAATTTCTCTGGCCTTGCTCACGTCGCCCGCTGCCTCGGCGATGGCTGCTGCCGCCATAATTAAATCCGGGTGGTCGGGATGCTCTTGCAAAGCCGAATCTACGATCGCTGATGCCTGCGCTGTATCACCGGTATCCGCGTAGAGCTGGCCAAGCATCGATTGCATGAGCGGGTAAGCGTTGTCGCCAACGTCTATCGTTTTAAGTTCGGCAGCCGCCTCTGGATTGCGATGCAATGCACGCAGGGCTCGAACGCGCAGCTCGGTAATTGCAGCACCGGGCCCGCTTCGCTTCTCGAGCCGAGCTGCCACGGCAAGGGCACCGGTAAAATCGCCGGCCCGCAGAAGCCAGTGCCCCATGCCGATGCGCGTATCCATTGGCAAGTCATCGCGGTCAAGGACCGCAACGCACCGAAGCGCTTGTTCGCGCGCACCGAGGTCAAGCAGATGGACCACGAGTTGCTCGCCAACGCTAGGCGTGCCTTCGCTGCGATCAAATGGGCGGCGAAGCGCGTCGTCGGCACGGTTGCCAAGGCCCTGCGCGTGCAGCGCATTCGATAGCAAGGCCCATGCTCGCAAGTCGTACGGCGCTTCTATGGTTGCCTCGTGCGCGTGTTTGGCAGTGGCCACAAAACGTTTCTCGCCGTGCAAGAGAAGTGCAAGTTGGTAGTGGGCCTCGGCAGAGTTTGAGGTTCGCGCGATGAGTTTTCGGAAGACGGCTTTGGCGTCGTCAGGCTTCGCGATCTCAGCGAGCGAAGCACCGTATGCCAAGTAGGTTGCTTCATCGCGCGCACCGAGGGCAATTGCGCGCTTGTAGGCGATACCGGCCTTGGCGAAATCGCGCGCGCGCTGGTGCAAATCGCCGCTCTGCATCCAAACTTGGGCGTTCTTAGGCCACTGGGCTCGCGCCCAAGCCATCTCGGTTTCGGCGCTTCTTCGGTCGCCCGCATGATAGTGCGCGTCCGCGAGCGCGAGTGAAATCGGCGCTTGCCCCGGATCGCTTCGCTTTGCTTTCGACAACTCGATCGTTGCCTCGGCAAAGTTGCCTTGGAAGTGCGCGAGCTTGCCGCGAAGATAGTGAACGTAGGTCTCTTGCGATAACGCCGCCGGTGCTGGCGTCTTGGGAATTTTCTTAGTCGCGCCGCCACAGGCCAGCGACGTAAGCAGAAGAGCAAGGAGCGCAGTGCGATTCATCGGTTAAGTTTCGGGGTAAGTTTCGGGGTCACGCTCCTACCTCGTAGGACCTTGGTATTGCTGGGCTTTTGGGCGTACTTCGCGTTTTTGCTGTGTAGCGAGATTTTGCCGGTTCGAGAAAGCGCGAGTGTTGCGGTGCCAAACGCCCGCTGTAGCGAGAGCGTTTGGCGTCACTTTCGTTACAGCGGAATGTTGCCGTGCTTGCGAGGCAAGTTGCTTTGGCGCTTGTTCTCAAGCAGTCGCAAGCTTCGAATAATCGCCTGGCGCGTATGGCTTGGCTTGATGATCTCATCAATGTAACCAAGAGCTGCCGCCTTGTACGGGTTGGCAAAGTTGCCCTTGTACTCTTCGACAAAGGCCGCTCGCTTGGCTGCTCGCTCGTCCTCATCTTCGATGGCCAAAAGTTGGTTGCGGAAGATGATGTTGACTGCGCCCTCAGAACCCATGACGGCAATTTCCGCATTGGGATAGGCGAGGTTGATGTCGGCACGGATGTGTTTGGATGCCATCACATCGTAGGCGCCGCCGTAGGCCTTGCGAGTGATGAGCGTAATCTTGGGAACCGTCGCCTCGGCGTAGGCGTAGAGCAACTTGGCGCCGTGCTTGATGATGCCGCCGTACTCTTGGGCGATGCCGGGCAAAAAGCCGGGAACGTCGACGAGGGTAATAAGCGGGATGTTAAAGCAGTCGCAAAAGCGGACAAAGCGCGCGGCCTTCACCGATGCATTGATGTCGAGACAACCGGCAAGGTGTGAAGGCTGGTTTGCAACAATGCCAACCGAGCGTCCATCAAAGCGCGCAAAGCCGCAGAGGATGTTCTTTGCGAACTCTTCTTGCACTTCGAGGAAGGTGCCATCGTCGACCACCTTAGAGATGATCTGGTGCATATCGTAGGGCTGGTTCGACTCGTTGGGAACCAGCGTATCGAGCGCTACATCGGCACGGTTAATGGGATCTTCGCTGGCAACCCGAGGCGGGTCCTCGGTGTTATTCGCAGGACAGTAAGCGAGCAGTTCGCGGAGTTTTGCGATGCAGCTAAGTTCATCGTCGCAGGCAAAGTGCGCAACACCCGAGCGAGAAGCATGGGTTTGTGCGCCTCCGAGATCTTCTTTGGTTACCTCTTCGTGGGTGACCGTCTTAATAACGTCGGGCCCCGTAATGAACATGTACGAGGTTTGATCGACCATGAAGATGAAGTCGGTGATTGCTGGCGAGTACACCGCACCGCCGGCGCAGGGGCCGAGGATGGCCGAGAACTGCGGCACTACACCCGAGGCAAGCACGTTGCGTTGGAAGATTTCCGCGTAGCCGGCAAGCGACTCAACACCCTCTTGAATGCGCGCTCCACCCGAATCGTTAAGCCCAATGACCGGCGCACCGATCTTTGTAGCCAGGTCCATGACCTTGCAAATCTTGCTTGCGTAGGCACCGGAGAGCGAGCCGCCAAAGACGGTGAAGTCTTGGGCAAAGACGCAGACGGTTCGGCCTTCGATGGTTCCGGTTCCGGTGATCACGCCATCGCCGAGGATGGTTTGCTTTTCCATTCCAAAATCGGTGCAGCGATGCGTGACGAACTTATCCATCTCGGAGAAGCTGCCTTCGTCGAGCAGGGCATCAATGCGTTCGCGAGCGGTGAGCTTGCCCGCCTTGTGTTGTTTCTCGATGCGAGCTTTGCCGCCGCCAAGCAGGGCTTCGCCCTCCATGCGAGAGAGGCGAGAAAGAGCGTCTTCGGGCTTTTGACCAGGCACGGGCGCAGGGTAGTTGCCGTCGCTATGCCGTGTCAAAGCGCCGGAAGCGCTTCGCAGATGGCGTGCATCAAGGACCGTCGCAGGGCCTTAATTCCCGCGGGCTCCCACGAGTAATAGGTGCGGTTGGTAAGAATGATGACGAAGCGATTTTGCTTGGGGGCTAGCCACATCGCGGTGCCGGTAAAGCCCAGGTGACCAACGCCAGATGCGGGCCAATGGTCGCCGGCGTGTGACACGCCCGGGGTGCTTGAGGGCGTATCAAAGCCCATCCGCCAACTGGTCTTGGGCGCTGCCGCCGTGGTCCAAAACTGCCGTACGACCTCTCCTGGGACAACGCTTGGCCGGTCTTGGTAGGCATCGCACAGGGCTTGGGCAAAGCAGGCAAGGTCGGAAGCGGTTGTGAAAAGGCCAGCGTGGCCGCTAATGCCGCCGCCAGAGCGGGCGTTGTCGTCGTGAACTTGCCCATGGAGCATGACTCGCCCGCCACTGCCATCCGGGCCTTCGCCCGAGGGCGCGACGCGATCTGGCTGCGGATGTACGGCTCCTGCAGCCAGGTCGACAAACTGCGTATCACCCAGGCCAAGCGGCCCAGCGACTCGCTCGGCAAAGGCTTGCTCTAGGCGCTTGCCCGTCAGCCGCTCGATGAGTCTTGCAAGCAGTATGTACCCAAGATCACTATAGATTGTTTGGGTGCCGGTCTTGTAGGCGAGTGGTTCGGCACCAGCCATGTTTGCAAGCGCCTGCCACGAACTGCTCGCACCGCCCATCTCGCCCGCCCAGATTTGATCAAAGAAGTGCACATGGGCCGGCAGCCCGGACGCGTGTCCCAGCAAATGTCGAAGCTCGATATGCTCTTTGCCTGGCCCCGCGAGCTCGGGCAAATGTGATGCGACTTTGCTGTCCAAGGCGATGGCTCCCTCGGCGACCAAAGTCATGAAGAGCGCCGAGGTCGCCACGGCCTTGGTCACTGAAGCTGCGTCGTAGATGGTATCGAGTTGTGTTGCGGGCCCACCCTCGGACACCTGGCCAAAGGCGTGGTGAAGCTGCGTCTGCCCGGCATTGGAGACGAGAACGACGGCGCCAGGCGCTACCTTGCGGGCGATTGCATCCGCGACAATAGGAGTGAGGGTTTCAAGCACGGTTGCCCGAGCATACACAGCCAAAGTACGCAAAGTCATTGTGATATCCTGCCTCCGGGATGGCGCGGTATGAGCTACTCGAGCGAATCGGTATCGGTGGAATGGCCGAGATCTTTCGCGGCATCGCCACAGCGGGCGGTGGCTTTGAGAAGCCGGTGGCGATCAAGAGGATTCTCCCGCACCTAAGTCAAGATCAGCGCTTCATCGAACTTCTGATCGCCGAAGCCAAGATTCTCTCCGAACTTCACCACCGCAACATCGTCCAGATTTACGACGTTGGGCTCGGTGACGACGCCCAGTACTTCTTGGTGATGGAGTTCATCGATGGCACCGATCTAAAGCAGGTGTACGAGCATCTCTTTAGTGGAAGGCGGCTGCCGATCGAAGTCGCTCTGCATATCTGCTCGGAAATTTGCGAGGCGCTCGAGCACGCACACAACGCTAAGGATGGCGAGGGCAAGTCGCTTGGGCTTGTGCACCGCGACGTCTCGCCGTCGAACGTGCTGCTCTCGAAAGCGGGCGAGGTAAAGCTTACCGACTTTGGCATCGCCAAACGCGTCGAGGAAGCGACTGGTCACGGTGGTGTGCGCGGCAAGTTCGCCTACATCTCGCCCGAGCAGGCGGTGAATCAACATGTCGATGCGCGCAGCGATGTGTACTCGGTAGGAATTCTTCTCTACGAACTTGTCTGTGGTCAGAGATTGTTCTCGGGGCTTGCCGATTTTGATGCGCTGCGAGAAGTTCGCCAAGGTCGGGTGCGCCCCAATGCTCGCCATGTTGCCGATGTAGCGCCAAAGATGGCGGAAATCATCATGAAGGCGCTAAGCAAAGATCCGGCCGATCGCTATCCAAGCGCCGGCGAATTTGGCTCGGCACTTCGCGGCTATCGCTACTCGCTCGAAACCGAGATCGCAGATCCAGCGGCGGAGATTGCTGCACTGGTCTTGCGAGAAGGTCGCGGCCCGGCCAAGAAAAAAGACGATCGCGCCGATTCGGGCAATGATGACTTTGACGGTGGCCAAAGTACCGTCGTTCGTATCGATACCGCTGCCGAGTTTAATCTCACCGACCTCTCGGGCCTGCACCAATTGGTGACCTCGTTTCCCGAGCCCAAAATTCGCGATACCAGCCCGAGCTTTGACATCGATTCGCTCGACGATGAAAAGACGATTGCCCGCGCGAATCCTCTGCTGGGCGACCTTAGTGATCTTGGCGAACCCACAGTGATGCAGGCGCGGCCGGTAGCACCGGTCACGTTGGATCCTGCCGATACGTTTGCCGATCGATTGCTGCCAGGTGTCGGTCCGAGCCCCGAAGAGGAGGAGGGGCTTGTCGAGGCGACCGTGCCGCTTACGGCGCGGCCCAATCCTTCGGGGCCGGTGAGCGCCGCCACGCACAAATCTCCCAAGTCGATGTTCCCCGATGCTGCGCTGCCAAGGCCTGGTCGCAAGAAGCCTGCGCCTGTGCCCGTGCCAGACCCAGTGGCGAACGCGCGCCCGAGTTTGGCGCGTGCGGAAACTCCAACCGAGCGGGATGTCTTTCACTCGCACGCCATGAAGCCAAAGACCGCTGCGGGCATTCCAGAGCACTATCCTGGCTATGCGGGTCGGCCTGCGGGCTTTCTCAATGCGGAAGCCGAGGCCAGGCGACGACGCATGCGTATGGGGCTGATTGCCGGTGCGTTGGCTGTCTTGGCCTTTGTGATTGCCGGGCACTTTCTCGGTAGTGACAATGCCGCAGGGGCGGACCGAGGCGAGCTGGATGCGGGCATGCCCGAAGAGATTTTTGATGCAGCGCCAGCCGTGGTTGCTCCGGAAATTGATGCAGCAGCCGAAGTAAAAACGCCTGCCAAAAAAGTTCGCAAGAAGCGACCACGCCGCAAAAAGCGCAACACGAATAAGAAGAACCGTCGCAAGTAGCGCGAGGTTCTTCCTTCGTGAGTTTGATTGTTGTTACTCCAGCGTGTTGCCGCCTTTCACGCTTAGGTACGGCCGAAGCTTCTTGATTGTCTTGGCTCCAAAGCCCTTCACGCGTCGCAGGTCCACAACTCGATTGAACTTGCCGTGCTTGCCTCGCCAGTCGACGATTCGCTCGGCCTTCTTTGGGCCAATCCCGGGCAGCTTTGTGAGGTCGTCGATTGACGCAGTGTTGAGGTTGAGAGTGCCCGAAAGACCGTTATTGGCGCTTTGCGGCTCGCTCTTGGCGTTTGCGGGAACGGCACGTTTTGCCGGAGCTTCTGCAACTCGTACTGCGGGATTTGGAACCACGCTAACCGCCGCCTCTGCCAGCTCATACTCGATATGAGTGCGCTGCTTTGGCGCCTCGGCAAAGGCCATGGTTACGGCTGCAATGAGTGCGGTGAAGGCCGAGAGAGAAAGAAAGCGGCGAAGGTTGCTCTTGGTTTGAATTGTCATTGTAGTATTCCTTGTTGTTTTGAGTTTTGTTGTTTTTGAAAATGGAAGTTAGGTGTTATTCTTAGTTGCTACGGAAGCGCAGCTGGGACTGCGTCTGCCGTAGGCTCAGCATTGTTCTTATCGCGCTCGTCAAGATCTCGAATTTGCAGTTTTCCATTTGCGGGAAATGCATCGAGGTAGACGTTGGTTGAGCCATCCGAATTGATGAAGGCTGAACCGATGCGCATCCAGTGCGTGCGACCTTGGCGCTCCATTGGGCAGAGCACCTTCTTGCGGTTTTGGGACATATTGAGATTCCTTGGTTTGAGGGTTGAAGTACGGGGATTCGCGGTGACTAGTCGCTACACCTCTATCGCAAGGCTGGTGCCACACCTAAGTGGCTGATTTAATATGAGTTCTGTCCGGTTTCACTGCATGCTACGGACGAGCTGGTCCGCCTTCAGGACACTCCCGGACGCGTGCCGAAATCACAGCAAAAACAGTGACTAGCCGAGCTTCCGGGCAAGGCGACTAGCCTTCAGCCATCAGAATTTTGGGGCAGCTTTGCCTCTGCCATGACCCGGGTGTCAGACTTGTTCTCAACTAGTTAGCTGAGGTGAGCATCACTCAGTCATGTATGTATATGGATCCCATACACAATCTCGAGGTGTGGCAGTTCGGTGACAGGGAGGCATGAATGTTGCGTAGCGTCATGATGCTACGTCGATCCAACGGCCCTTAATTCTTACGTTACGCCGCTGAATCACACTCGTTACATCTACCTCGCTACTTAAACTTGCTTCGCTACTTAAACTGGATTGCTTAATCGAATGCCTCCTCTTTCTACGCTTCACCGACTCCCCCGCCGCTCTAGCCACACCTCCGCTGTGGTTGCAGAGGCGCGCAGCGTCTTTCGCCAACAGGCGATGGCCATCGAGGCCCTCGCCGAGCGAATCGACCAGGGCTACGCAGAAGCGGTTGAGATGCTGTACACGACGGTCGGCAAAGTCGTCATTCTCGGCGTTGGCAAGTCGGGCCTTATCGGCCGCAAAATCGCCGCTACCCTAGCATCTACAGGCACTCCCAGCTTCTTTGTCCAAGCTGGCGAGGCCTATCACGGCGACCTCGGCATGATTAGCCAAGGCGATAGCGTCGTACTCATTTCACAATCCGGCGAGACCGACGAAGTCATTCGCCTCATGCCACACCTTCGGCGCCTAGGCGTGCCGATGATCGCTCTCACAGGCGTTCTCGACTCGACGTTGGGCTGCGGAGTGGACGTGGCCTTGGATGTCTCGGTCGAGCGCGAGGCGTGCCCAAACAACCTCGCTCCAACCAACTCCACGCTGGCTGCCCTCGCCATGGGCGATGCACTCGCTGTCTCGCTTATTGGTCGTCGCGAGTTTTGCGCCAGCCAGTTTGCCAAGTTTCACCCGGGCGGCAGCCTCGGAAAGCAGCTTCTTACCGTAAAAGAAGCCATGCGCTGCGAAGACCTACCCATCGTCTCGCCCGCAGATAGCGTGGGCGACTCGCTGATGATCATGAGCAAAGGCCGGCTTGGCCTCGTGCTTGTCATGAAGGATGGCCGATTGGTTGGGCTTATTACCGATGGCGACTTGCGCCGCGGCATGCAGAGCTACCCTGACATGCTCACCCGCCCAGCCAGCGACATTATGACCACAAGCCCGGTCACCATTCCCGAGGCTACGCTCTTGGTCGACGCCCACAGGCGCATGCAGCAAATGAAGCTCAAGGCATTTGTCGTGGTTGATCCCGATGGCCAAGTCTCTGGCGTCGTTGAAGTTTTCGAAGAGTAGAAGTTTTCGAAGAGTAGCGGGCGCCAAAGACGCGCCGCCGAAAGCCTTCGCGGTAGAGTCACGCCATGAAACTCGCGGGCTTTGAGGTCGGCAATCGCTTGCCGTTATTTGTGATCGCTGGACCCTGTGTGATCGAGAGTGAAGAGATGATCATGCGCACGGCGGAGGCGCTCAAGGGCATCACCTCCAAGCTCGGCATCCCCTACATTTTCAAGGCGAGCTTTGACAAGGCAAACCGAACCTCTGCAGATGCCAAGCGTGGGCCCGGCCTCGTTGAAGGGCTGCGAATTCTTGAGAAGGTCAAGACCGAGCTCGAATTGCCCGTTCTCACCGACGTGCATGAGAATACGCCGATTGACCAAGTTGCCTCGGTTGTTGATGTCTTGCAGACGCCGGCGTTCTTGGTGCGGCAAACCGATTTCATGCAGCGTGTTGCACGAGCCGGAAAGCCTGTGAACATTAAGAAGGGCCAGTTTCTGGCGCCTTGGGATATGGCACCAGTTGTCGAGAAGTGCCGTGCGGTTGGCAATAACGACATCATGTTGTGCGAGCGCGGTGCATCGTTTGGCTACAACACGCTGGTTTCGGATATGCGCGGTTTGCCTGTGATGCGCGATACCGGCTGCCCGGTCGTCTTTGATGCCACGCACTCGGTGCAGCAGCCAGGAGGGCAGGGCACCTCCACAGGTGGGCAGCGCAAGATGGTGCCGGTGTTGGCTAGGGCTGCTGTGGCTACCGGCGTCGCAGGCGTGTTCATGGAAGTGCATCCCGACCCCGAGAAGGCTTGGAGCGATGGGCCCAATCAGTGGCCACTCGAGCGCGCAGAAAAACTCTTAGCGATGCTTCAGCGTCTTGACCAAGTGACAAAATCCGAGAACTACCAGGAAGACGAACTATGAGCGAGCTTGCGGAAAAGCTTGGGCGCGTTCGGCTCTTGGTATGTGATGTGGATGGTGTGCTCACCGATGGTCGCCTCACCTACAGCGATGGTGGCGAGGCCACAAAGACCTTCCACGTGCGCGATGGCATGGGCCTTCGCATGCTTATGGACAACGGCATTGAAGTGGCAATCATTACCGCTCGCTCCGGTGCTGCGGTCGCTAAAAGAATGTCTGATCTAAAGATCAAACACGTTGCCCAGGGCAGGGGCGATAAAGGCGCCGCGCTGCAAGAACTGCTCGACTCGCTTGGCATTGCCGCCGAGAACACTGCCTACATTGGCGATGACATCATCGATATTCCCGCGCTTCGCCTCGCAGGCCTTGGCGTGACTGTCGCCGACGGCCACAGCGCCGTGCAGGACATGGCCGACCTTGTGACAACCCGTGGTGGCGGCCAGGGCGCCGTTCGCGAACTTTGCGACGCCATCGTGGATGCGCAGGTTGGGCTCGAGGCGGCAATTGCTGCCGTGTTGGGCACAGCAACGCAAAAAAGCTAGGTATGGCAACGCCGTTTATCATCGTCATCCCCTCGCGCTATGCGGCGAGTCGCCTCCCGGGCAAGCCATTGCTACCAATTGCAGGGCGAAGCATGATCGCGCGGGTGTGGGATAGGGCCATTGCATCCGGCGCGGACCAGGTTGTGGTTGCAACCGATGACGAGCGCATTGTCGCCGAGATCGAATCGTGCGGAGGGCGGGCCATGATGACGTCTGCCGCGCACGCCTCGGGAACCGATAGGCTCGCCGAAGTGACGACTCGTCTTGGTTTAAGCGACGAGACAATCGTCGTGAACTTGCAGGGCGATGAACCGTGCATCCCGGTGGCGCTTCTTGGGCACGTGGCAGCGGCGCTCGATCGTCACGCGAGCGCTGGCATCGCGACCATGGCAACGCCGATCGTTAACTCAGAAGAACTCTTTAGTGACAACGCTGTGAAAGTTGTACTCGACGAAGCGGGCATGGCCTCGTACTTTAGCCGGGCACCGATTCCGTGGGTTCGCGGGAGCTTTCTTCCCGGGCAGGTTTCAGCAACGCTGCCACAGGACACAACCTTTCTGCGCCACATCGGCATGTATGCCTACCGGGCTGGTGTGCTTGGGCGCATGGCAGCGCAGCCGCAGACCCAGGCCGAGAAGGCCGAGTCATTAGAACAACTCCGAGCGCTTGCGATGGGAATTCGCATTCACGTTACTGTGGTTGATGAAGCTCCGCCGCCCGGGGTGGATACGCAGGACGACTTGGAACGCGCCTGCCGCGAGTTTGAGGGCGGCGCTTGAGTTCGTCGTCGCTCGTGCCTAGCTGGCGTCGCGTTGGCGCCTTTACGTGGGGAATTGCTTCAACCCCGCACGTTAAGGCCCTTGTTGGCGCCAGCGAAATTTCCTATTGGCCTCTTCGCGGGCGAGGCCTCGACGCCGTCGTTGGCTGGGGCCTTAAGGACAACACCATTGCCGCCGTCGAGTTTGCCCACAAACACGGCTTGCCCTTCTGGCGCCTAGAAGACGGCTTCTTGCGCTCGGTTGGCCTTGGCGTAGACGGCGATACCGCACTTTCCATGGTGCTCGACGACGAAGGCATTTACTACGATGCTAGGCGCCCAAGCCGACTGGAAAATCTCTTAGAGCACGATACCGACGGCCTTGACGACGAGAGCCTTTTGGCCCGAGCAGGCTCGGCAATCGACGCCATTTGCAAACACGGCCTCTCCAAGTACAACTCATCTCCGATCGCGCCGCTTGCGCTTGGCGACAACGGTGGTCGCCCTCGAATCCTGGTCGTCGATCAAACCGCTGGCGACTTAAGCGTCACTTGCGGCCTTGGCCGGCCCAATGCGTTTCAGGACATGCTCGAAGCGGCGATTCGGGAAAATCCCGAGGCCGAAATCTTCGTAAAGACTCACCCGGATGTCATTACCGGCAAAAAACGTGGCTACCTTGGCGGCTGTGCAAACGACTCCAGAGTTCGCCTGCTAACCGCAAACTGCAATCCGATTCGACTGCTCGAGCTCGTCGATAAAGTCTACGTAGTGACATCACAGCTCGGCTTTGAAGCCTTGATGGCAGGCAAGCCGGTTGTTTGCTTTGGCGCCCCCTTCTACTCGGGCTGGGGGCTTACCGACGACCGCCGTCCAGTGTCGCGCAGGACCCGCAAACGGACCCTAAACCAGGTCTTTGCAGCCGCGTACATTCTCTACTCGCGCTACGTCGACCCGGATAGCGGTAAGCCATGCGACCTCGAACGAGTCATCGAACACCTGGCGCTGCAGCGAGAACAATTCGCCCGCAACCAGGGGCGCATCTTTTGCTTTGGATTCCGAATCTGGAAACACAACTACGTGCGCGGATACTTGCGCTGCCCGGGCAATGGCAACGAAGTGCTCTTTCCCAAAGATGCTGCCCACGCCGAGCGTTTGGGGTTTGATAGCGCAAGCCACATCGTGGTTTGGGGCCAGCGAGCTGCCGCGCCGGTTAACGAGCTATCAAAGAAGCATGGCGTTGATATTTGGCGCATGGAAGATGGCTTCTTGCGCTCGGTTGGCCTTGGTTCGGATATGACGACCCCTGCTTCTTTGGTTGTCGATCGCGAAGGCATCTACTACGACCCACGAAGCACAAGCGAGCTTGAGACGATCTTGCAAACGACGGAGTTTGACGACCAACTTCTCGCCCGCGGCCAAAGCCTTCGCGAGCGGCTCCTCGCCACTGGACTTTCCAAGTACAACGTTGGCGACCACGGCCGCGGCCTTCCCATTACTCCGGGCGATCGCCAAGTTGTATTGGTGCCAGGGCAGGTCGAGGACGATGCCTCGATACAATTGGGTTGCCTGAGTGTAAATACCAACCTCGGCCTTCTCGAGGCAGCGCGGGCTGCGTGCCCAGATGCCTTCATCATCTTCAAGCCTCATCCCGATGTGCTTAGCGGCAACCGAGTTGGCAACATTCCCAAAGATGTGGCACTTGGGGTTTGTGATCACATCGAAGAAGACGCGAGCTTGGCAAAGTGCTTGGCAGCTGCCCATCAAGTGCATGTCATGACCTCGCTGGTTGGGTTTGAAGCCTTACTGCGCGGGCTCGAGGTGCATGTCTACGGGCAACCATTTTATGCCGGCTGGGGCCTTACAACCGACAAACACCCACTTGCGCGCCGCACACGGCGACTCACAATTGAAGAGCTCGTCGCAGGAACGTACTTGCTCTACCCTCGCTACCTCAATCGCGAGACGCTACGCTTTACCAGTGCAGAGATTGTTGTGGACCAACTCGAAGCCGATCGAGCAAAAGGCGGCCAAACTCTTAAGGTTAGTTGGCCTCGCCGACAACTTCGAAAACTGCATCACATCAGTCGGGAGATAACTCGTGGTTCCTAAGAGTGCCTTGTTGCTGCAAGGGCCAGTCGGCCCATTCTTTCGTCGCTTTGCCGATGAACTGCTTCGGCACGACGTGCGTGTCACCAAGGTAAACTTCAATAGCGGAGACTCGGTGTTTTTCCGAGGCCCAGAAACCATCAAGTACCGCGAGCCAATGGACCAATGGCCTGCGCAATTTCGTAAGCTGGTTGCCGAGCGCGACGTGGATGCAATCTTCCTTGTTGGGGATTGCCGCTCGATGCACAAGCCCATCATTCCAATCGCGCAAGAGCTAGGTGTCGCGGTTTGGGTCTTTGAGGAAGGCTATCTGCGTCCCGACCACATCACCCTTGAGCGCGATGGTGTGAACGGCAACTCTTCGATGAGCAAAGACCCCAACTTCTATCGGCAAGCGGTTAAGGCGATGGGCCCACAGCCGACAGTAACGCCGGTTGGAGATACCTTTGCTCCCTTTGCTGCGCAGTCGGTTACCTACGCATGCGCCATGGCAGCAGGCGCTTGGCGCTATCCGCATTATCAACATCACCGCGACCTCGGGCTAACCCTGCAGGCGGTCTCGTGGGTAAAGAGCGCGTGGCGCAAGAAGGCCTTTGCCGTTAAAGAGCGAGGCATTCTAGAGCGAGCAACGACCGAGTGGAGCGGGCACTACTTTCTCGTGCCACTGCAGCTGCACTGCGACTTTCAAATCGTGCACTCAAAGTACGAGAGCATTCCCGCATTCATCGAAGAGGTTCTTGAAACCTTTGCCAAACACGGCCCAAGCGACACGCGCTTGCTTGTAAAGCATCACCCACTCGATCGAGCGTATCGCGACTACACGCACCTTCTCGATACCCTCGCAAGCAAGCTCGGCATTGGCGATCGCATTCACTACATCCACGACCAGCACCTACCGACCCTGCTTAAGCACGCACGCGGCGTGGTCACCATGAACAGCACCGTCGGCACATCGGCGCTCTACCACCACGCCCCGGTAAAGGTCATGGGGCAAGCCATCTACAACATGCCAGAGCTCACCTACCAAGGCAGCCTCGCCAACTTCTTCTGCGAAATCGACAAAGTCGATACCCAACTCTTTAGCGACTTCAACCGCTGGATGCGCGAGACCAACCAGTTCAACGGCAGCTTCTACAAAGTCACCCCCGGAGTTAGCCCCGAGGGCGCGATATTGAAGCGGCTGGAGCGGGGTGCCGGCGACAACGACGAGCGCACGACTGTGGGCGACGAGCGCGACTTGGCTTGAGCTTCGGCCACCAGTTGCCATCGCGATGAATACCTTGGCGCGCAAGGGTGACGAGTTAGGAGTTGCTGTGCCCTGGAATATGGAGAGCAATGGCTGTGTTGCGTGCGTGGCTGCGTTGTGGTTCTATGCACCCACCTCAGGGAGTGCGATGACATCCAATGTACAACGAAGGTCTAAAGTGCAGCGTCTCTTAGCCAGAGGAGTATCATCAGTACGAAAGATTCTGGCGGATCAGGGAAGCGCGGAAGAGGCAGTTGTTGCCCCAAGCACTACCGTTGCGCCAAGCGCTACCCGCTTGAGTGATGATCTCGTGGCGGCGGAGTTCTCTCTACTCTCGCATGCCGCAAATTACGATCTTAGTGTGCAACCTGAGCGACTGCGATCCCATACAGATTTGGTTCGTCTCTTTAACAACCTCATGGGGGTAGTTAAGCCTGAAGTATTTATCGAGGCTGGGGCATTCTGGGCTGAAGCCTCGCGCGCCATTAAGGAGCATCTGCCCAAAACCCGAGTTGTTGCCTTCGAAGCCAACCCATACAATTTCGAGTTGTGTGGCGAGCGAATTAACTTTGCTAAATTGGGTATCGAATATGTCTATTCAGCACTTTCTTCCAAGGTCGGAGATGTGACCTTTCAAGTGCAAAGGACGAAGAATGGTGAGGAGCTGCGAAAGACTACAGGACGCAGCTCTATCTACCAGCGCACGGATGCGGATTTCACCTTCGAGTCAGTAACTGTTCCAGGCACAACACTAGACACGTTCTTTGCCAAGCAACCCAAGAGCTCAGTGCTGTGGGTTGATGTCGAAGGAGCGACTGAGCTGGTATTGAGCGGTGGTTCCGAGCTCCTCAAGAGCGCTTCAATGGTCTTCATTGAAGTAGAAGACAAGGCACTTTGGGATGGACAATGGGTCACTCGCGATGTGACTGAGTTTTTTAGCCGTTATAATCTTGTGCCGGTAGCTAGAGATTTCGAGAGCCCATCTCGAGTGCAGTACAATATGCTGTTTCTAAAGAGCAATCTGCGTCGCAATCGACATGTTTGGCGCTACTTCTCAGAGTTTTTCTCAGAAGCAAGATTTCCAAAGTCCTAGCCGAAGCTCTTAAGTTTCAGACCGCGCCAACGATTTTATCGCTGAATAGACTCTGGCCGAGTTTTGCTGATCGGCGAAGTCGTAGTACCGCGCAGATTTTTCGAGATCTTCCGGCCGAACTTGACAGCCATTCTCTAGAAGACTCTTGAGCTGGCTCAAGACATCCTCTTCCTTGGTACACATGTAGCCAGGTAGGTCTCGTTCTAAATCCACGTAGGAGCCTCGTACGGCTAGGTACTCCTCACGGTCAAACTGGTAGTAAACAACTGGCTTCTTCAAATAGGTGAAGTCCCAGGCGATACTGGAGTAGTCCGTAATCAGAATAGAACTCTCTCTGATGATGTCTTGCACTGAAGAATTATCGTAGGAGGCGATCCGAACTCTCTCTGAGGCAAAATCTAGAAGATGGGAAAATCGTTTTTCAATCTCGATGTGGGGATAGAAGTAGATCGTCGCATCGTGCTTTTCTAGTAGCTCCTCAAGTATTGGGTTTTTAAGAAGCGAAGTGTAGGCTTCCAGGAAAGCAGATTGAGAGAACGTAGTTTCATCTCGATTGATCCAGTCACGCCAAGTAGGCATCAATAGAATCGTGGTGGAGGATGCTTTTGTGGGAAGTAGGCGGTCGTAGCGGGGCAAGCCAGTCACCATGAGGCGGCTGCGCGCCATCTTGTTTTGCCTTGCCATGAGTTCCTTCTCATGTTCCGACGACACTACAAACATCTCAATCGAACCGTTGTATGAGTCGTTGTTATAAGAGATTTTCTTCATAGCGATTATGCCATGTTGCAGGTAGACAAGCGGTTTAAGATTCAGCGCTTGGTGCTTACTTGAGGGCACCACATCCCGGATCCCGTGTGCCACGATTAGCTTGTCGGCAAGGTGGTAGTGGTAGTAGTGGGCGAACGAATTGTATCTGAGTACGTTGTCTTCGTGCCTTGCTAGTTTCTTGCGATGCTTGTTGTTCGTGCGCGCAACATAGAAAACTTTTTCGGACAGCGCGCTATTCATACAATGTTCGAAAAACGCGTAGCCGTTGTCCTGGGCAACATGGCCAAGGTTCTCGCCAACAAGCCAAACATCATTGCGACGAAACGGGGCTGAGACCCCAGCAATTACACGTGCAGAAACGTCCATGAGTCGCGTTGAGAACTTCTCTTTGTGACGAAAGGGACGAATCTCCAGGTTGATCGCACCACTCTTGCGGTCGACGAAGAAGGAACGGAACGAACTGCCTCGGAACCACCGAGCGTTGCTCCTGAAAGTAGTCCAACTCTCAAGCAACTTATCAGTGTCTTGAACAGGGAGTGAGAGTTCACAGCCTCTGACGACCACATTCACAATCAGTTGTTGCTTAGAACTTCTGTCGGAAATCAACAGGCGCCTAACATCAACGCGAACCTGAATAAACTCACGGTCCACATGACAGTCCTCCAGTAAGACCTCAGTGCCGTCTGCATCTCTTAATAGAGGTTGCGCCGATTCGATCTCGGGTGCCGTTTCCAGTGACCAAGAGTCCTTTAGCTTGATCTCTATATCGATATCTATCTGACCGAGACTTCGCCAGCGGTGTGCATCTGCGCTGTGAATCGCTGCCACAAAAGGGCAATCTGGCTCGACAATTAGCTCGTCGTTCTGGTCGAGTCTGGGAAGAAGCCACGATGCTCGCTTGTTGATCTGAAGCAGGCTGCCAGGAAGCCGCCACAGCAGGCTTGTCGGCCACTTTTCTGAAAGGCGTGCGCCCACCGGTACTCGTAACTCACGCGTCTGGCCACGAACACCAAATCTCCAGCAAAAACGTGCCGGTCGCTCCTTCTCAATTGAGAAGGGCAAAGCGCTGAAGTCGACACTAAAGGCCACACGCTCACCATCTACAACTAGTGACTCATCTAGTGGATATGAATGTCGGCCCACTTCCAAGAGAGCTCCTTTTAGCTCAAAGCAGTCCGTTTCACTCCTTTTGAATTCTGCTTGTACCTCCAGCACAGAAGAATTCCGCCAGTAGACGGCCTTAGCCGGAATAAGACGCATCCCTCCTGGTGAGACGTGAAAGCTAAGTTCACCATCTGTGGTTTCGTAGTCGCGTACATTCCAGAGTCCGTTCGTGGCGGGAACGATGACGCCGTCGTTGACATCAAGGTCGTGAGCTGGCAATCGAAAACAGGTCTCCCTGCCATCATGGCTTGTCCAACAGTACAGGTCCCAGATGCCAGGAATGAGCGCGAGACTCGAGAAGTCGAGGCTTAGAGAGTATCCACTTGACTCATGGTCTTCGCTGTCTGCTTTGACGAGCAGTTCATGGACCATTCCCTGCTTGCGGTGCCTGAGTGTGAATCGTACCGGCCTGCCGAGTTCGGACTCAAGAACGACATTTCCACGAAGGTGGCACACGAAGCCATTCCACTTTAGCTTCAGTCGATCTTCCAAAATCATTGGTTGTGTTTCTAACATTCAGAATGCGTAGAGACTGATTGTGTGTGAGCGGACGGCGTGACACCAAGGCTTTCCAGAAAGCTCGTCCAGATAAGACCGACCCTGTCCATGCTGTAACGTTGAATTGACTCCCTTGCTCTGCCGCCCATGGTCGTTCGAAGTGCGTCGTCTTCAATGAGCCTGCAGAGGGCTTCGCCAAACGCCACTTCGTTATCTGGTTCAATAAGAAAGCCTGTGTGCTCATTCTCAATTAGTTGGTTCGGCCCTTGGCTCTCGAATGCGACACAGGGAACCTCGTGTGCCATTGCTTCGATGAGGACCATGCCAAAAGGTTCGACCCGAGCGCTTAGGGCGTAGATGTCTGAATTGGCGTACTCGGACGCGATGTCGTTTGTTTTGGGCATAAGAAATACATGATTCTGAAGCTCAAACTCGAAGACAATACGACGGAGCTGCTCACGGTAGGCATCGCCGTCGCCAAAAATTTTGAGTTGCCAGTCTGGATGCTTCTTGGCAACTGGAGCAAACAGCCGAATAAGCCGATCGAAACATGTTTTGTCGACAAGGCGTCCCGCTGCGATGACAGTCTTGTTGTTGGTTTGGCTCAACACATCCGGAAAGGGGGTCCCGTTTGGTATGTACTGGATGGCTGTCTTGGATTTCGCCAGCATTTCTTTGTAAGTGCTAGCAGCCGCCTCTGTGATGCAGCTCATGGCATCTAGCTTTGGATATGCCTTCCTAATAGCAGTTTGTAGCGCAGCCGGATGGGTTTCAAAGACCTTGTGCTCCTGCCCTATTTTGACGACCGAGCTGTCGACCCAACGAGCGGAGAGCACGTTGAACGATGGCGTTGTCGTGACAAGAACACAGTTCCGAAGCCCGCGCATAAAGTGAAGAACCTTGAGATCAGTAAGTGCCGTTAGGTTTGGATAGAGGTCGTCGTCCTTGTGATACAGGCGACTCTTGCGACGGACTAAGAACTTCTTTGCCGTGCGTTTCGACCATCCCATCGACCTATAAGTGTGGCCGCGACGAGCATCAAAGAGCGATGTAACCTGGACCTTGTCCGATACCCCAAGGTTAGGAGTTTGGGCTGTCCGTCTAACACTTACGATTTCTACCTCCCAGCCTTGGTCTGCCAAGTAATTGGCTGTGTTGAGAGTGGTGCGAACCGTGCCTCCGATACCAAAGATGTTGTATGCCAGGAAGATAATCTTCACTTCTGTGCCTCTGGCGGAGCCTCTGCTTCTACTCTGTGTGGAAGTGATGCCGCCAAGTTAAGAACTTGTCACTACACTAAATCTTCGAAGTCGCTACGCCAAGTAGACTGGCACGTAGATTTCCTGAGGCATACCTGGTTTCCCTCGATCTGAAGCCTTGAAAAATTGGCAACCATTGAATCGTCGAGATGGAGGATGCTCCACGTTCATTGGCTTGTGAATCATCTAAGCGCGAGATATTAATTATAATCCACCGTGACCAAGTTCTCGAAATTCCGAAGTCATCCCAGCGCATTTTTTGCTGACTCCGACTTTCGTACAGTTCGAAATCTAGGCCCGCCTCTCATAGCGGCTCTTGACAAGAGCGAGTTCCTCCAGGGACTGCTTGAGTCGCCTGCAAGTGCCGTCGTTGAAGCCTCGATCCCGGGACTTTCTTGCTTGGCTAAGAGCATGCAGGACCGGGCTAGGAATCGTCGCAGAGTGACCTTAGCAAGAGCCGACTGGCCCAAGGTTTCAGTCATCATGGCAGCCTACAACGCAGAGGCGACGATAGGTAGGTCGTTAACCTCTTTGCTCAAGCAGACTTATTCCCAATTGGAAATATTGGTTGTTGATGATGCAAGCAGAGATGAAACCGTTCGAGTTGTTGAACAGATTCGGAAAGGTGACGATCGCGTGCGCCTACTTATGTGTGAAAAGAACGGTGGGGCTGCAACGGCACGGAATTTGGGGCTAAGAGAGTCGCAAGGCGAATACATAGCATTCCTAGATGCAGATGATTCGGCAGCACCTGAACGAATCGAGTGGCAGCTAAGTAGTTTGCTACAGATCGGTGCGCTGGTGAGTGTCTGCAATTCTAAACGGGTGACAAGAGATGGAGACAGGCTGCGTGTGAATGGGCGGCGCTTTTCCAAAGCCGTCATAAGCATGCTTTTTCCACGGGACCCTGTTCTTGCAGAAATTGGCTACATGCTGAAACTTACGATAGGAGAGGATAGCGAGTATTTTCAACGAGCGATTGCTGTCTTTGGGAAAAACAAAGTGAATCATCTCTTCGAGACCCTTCTGAGCCAGGAGTTCTCGCCTGGTTCTCTCCTGTTTTCACACGGTACAACGTCGCGAATGGCAGACAGAGTTGAGTATCAGCAGGCGGATGAGATGAAAATGGCACTTGATGAAGCTCTCAAATTGCACGAGGGAATCCGCCAGGGCACAAGGTCACCTTATGTTCCGTTCGCTGGATTCTGAGACTGATGCTTCGACGAAAACTTAGAAAGCTCGCTCGCGACCCCGAAAGGTTCCTACTAGATTATCTCAAGAAGAGGGCAAACATAGACCTCAAGCCAGCAGGTGGCCAACGCGACTTTCTGACCGATCTGTCGTCGCCAATGGAGAGGGTTATTGAGGCACTGACTGCCGCTGGCGTCACGCTTCAGCCAATGCGCGCGCACTATGGGCACGAGTCTCGGTTCGCTGTACGGGATACAGATATGGCACGAATTACTGAGGTTCTTAAAGGACTATGCTTCGATGGTTACAACGTATGTCTACAACATGACGCGTACCAACAGTTTGCTGTCCACTTTGAGAGAGCTGGAATTACATTTCACAAGCCCACGCTTGTTCTTGACCCTTGGTATCGAAGGAACGGCTTCATTCGTTCCGATAGTACGAGCCCAACGACATCGCTTGTTCTTGAAGAGAATCGAGAGTCAACAGTTTGGTCCGGGGAGGAGATTAGGGCTTCGCTAGAAGAAGCAAACAGTATTCTGCACTCGTCTCTGACTTCAATCGAGTTTCCCATCGACGTAGTCTACACATGGGTTGATGGTTCCGATCCACAGTGGCTTCAGAGGCGAGCACCGTTCCTTCGCGATGCCAGCGGACATCACGAAGACAATCATGACACTCGATACGAGAGTCTCGACGAGTTACGCTACTCATTGCGCTCCATCGCCTCTTTTGCTCCCTGGGTACGAAAGACGTTTATTGTTACCGATGGGCAGAAGCCCGGGTGGTTGACCGATAGTGAACGTGTTGTCATCGTGGATCACCGAGAACTCTTTGAAGATCAGTCTTGTCTGCCTACCTTCAATTCTCATGCTATCGAGGCCAAGCTATATCGAATACCAGGCCTGGCTGAGCACTTCGTCTACTTCAATGACGATATGCTGCTGCTCAATCCATCTTCCCCGTTGGACTTCTTCCACAGTAATGGTCTTTCAAAGTCCTTCTACGAGCCCCTGTCCAATATCAGTGGTTCCCCCTCAGTAGTTCTTCCGGGTTTTGCTAATGCGGCGCGAAATGGCAGTGCACTCTTACAAGAGCGCTTTGGGCGGAGTGCGCACTCGTACCATCTTCACACACCGTATGCCTTGAGACGTTCAGTCTTTGAAGAGTTGTGGAACGTTTTCCCCGCTGAGTTGGCAGCAACCTGCCGCACTAGATTTCGGTCCCCAAAGGACATCTCGACTGCTTCGTTTCTCTACCACTACTATGCACACGAGATCGGCAAATCTGTTCCGGGTAGTATTGTGGCTAGAACAATAGGTCTCGGCGACGCACTACTCGGCTATGAACTCGGAGAGCTGGCTACGGACAGAGAGACTTTAGCGCTCTGTCTCAATGGACAGCCCCAAAGTCATCCGCTGAAGGCCGAGCTAGTAACCCAATTCCTGCAGTCTCGATTTCCTCAGGCTGCACCCTGGGAAACGTAGGCTGCGGCTATGAGTCGTTTTCGCCGCGCTACAGCGCCACCACAACCGCGGCTGCCACGGCGATCTGATACAGCACTTGCGTTACATCAGAGAAGTTCTGGAAGAGCTTGGAGTCAACTTCTGGGGCGACGAGGATTTCGTCGCCGGGGCGGATGTTTGAGTCTTCGTCGCCTATTGTGACTTCGGCGCTGGCGTGGAGGATGATGATTTTGTCGTCATCGCCGCGGTCGGTGAAGCCGCCGGCGCGCGCTATGTAGTCGCCGGCAGTCATGCCGGGTGTGTAGACGACGGCTTGGGTTAGGCGAACTTCACCGCCAATGCGAACAACGTTGCTTTTGGATGGGATGACGATGGTGTCGCCGTCTTCGAGCAAGAGGTTCTGTTGTTGCCGATGTGCCGAGGTGACGACGCGTCCAAGAGGCTGGATGGTGCGGGCTGTTTTCACGAAGTTCTGCATAAGTTCTGCTTCGCGAACTCGAATGCCAGCTTCTTTCTCGGTTGCGGATAAGGCGAGCATGCTGCTGCGCTCAAGCCTGTGCAGGCTTTCGTCGATGCTCTTCTTTTGGGCCACAGCAACGCTCTCACGGCGCAAGTGCACGGCTTTCACGTCGGCTATTTTGCGGTCGACTTCCACGTAGTTAAGCAGGTCGAGAAGACGCGTTCCGCGGCTTACAGAGAGAAGGCCAGGGCCCTGAAATTCCCCGTCAAGTTGCACGAGGATTGTATCTGGGCGGCCATCGATGCGCAGAAAGATGATGTCACCGTCGCGGATGGTGCTTGCTGAGAACTCATCGACGCTCATGGTGCTGCTGTAGCTCTTGCCGTTTGCCACGCCTTGCACACTAACGGCTGTTGCAAGGGCTGCTTTGGGAACGACAGCAAGCGCATCGGCGCCAGTTGCATGATCGGGGAGAAACTCGATGCGAGACGGTGCTGTGACTTCGCCTCGGAGCAGGACTGTCGGGCCTCGGCGTTTAACCAAGATTGCATCGCCATCAGAAAATTGAATAGTAGGAATTGTTCCGTTTAAGATAAACTCGTAAAGATCGATTTCGGCAATGGCTTTGTTGTCGCGCAGAATCGAGATGCTGCGATAGCTACCAGAGTCTGCATCGACTCCACCGGCTTGGTTTAGAAAGAATAGGACTGAGTCTGCAGGAACTCCTGCATAGCGTCCAGGCCGAGCGACGCCGCCAGTGACGTAGACGCCAACGGGGGCCGCTGTGAGGAGGTTTGTGTAGACGCCAACTCCAGCCCGGTACACCCGGGCAATCTGCGCCTTCACCACATTTGTGAGATTCTTATTCCGTACGCCAGCAAGCGGAATCGGTCCGATGCTGGGAAGGAAAATGTTGCCTTGGCCATCGACGACATAGACCTGATTTACCTCGAGGGCGCCCCAGGTGTTTACGACAACTCGGTCGCCGGGCATGACCTCGTAGTTGGCGTTGCGTCCATCTTGGTGTTGCCCTTGAAAGCTGCCTTCAAAGAGGTTGGCCCCAAAGGGCTGCACTCCAGGCTTGGGAGATACTGTCGCGTCGTCTTTACTTTCGGACGCCTCGTCCGTGGGTTGTGCGATTGCAGACTGGCTAAGAAAAACACTTGAGCCTGAGACAAAGACTAGGGCAAGGCAAAGAAGGACTGAGCAGAATTGGAGGGTACGCATAGTCTATTGGTGTCGTTTCAAAATGTGACGAACAAGTGTGGTCAACGAGGTGCGGGTAGAGAGGCGTGGTCAATGAGCCGCGAGTTGCGAGGCGCGGCCGATTAGTACTTTGCGTGCTCTCGAAGCGCCGCTCCAAGCATGCCAAAGATGCCCATGAGTGCGATTGAGATTGCGAAGACCGTGGCGATGCTCCAAAGCCGCCTGGGCTCTGTTGCTTCTTGTGGAAGAGAGGCGCTCGAGATGGTTACCAAATAGCGCTGCTCGCGCAGTACTTCCATTCGAGCCATCTCAAGTGATGCAAGAGCTGTTTCGAAGGCGCGTTGAGCGACTTCCTTTTCAAAGAGCAGCGGCTCGAACTTTGCGATCGAGGTGTTAATGCTATTGCCCTCTTCATCGACGAGTCGTTTGTTTTGGGCACTCACTTGGCCTTGCAATGAGCGAACCTTTTGCTTCTGGGCGCGTACCTGTGGGGCTTGTGCTGTCATGACGCTAAGCAGGGCCGAGAGCTCTGCCTTCTCGCGAGCTAGTTCGCCTTCGAGTTCGGTTCGCACACCGAGAACTGCGCTGGCGGATTTTTCCGGGCTTAGTTCGTGGCCCTCGACCTGTAGCGCGAGAAGAGCTTTGCGCGCGTTCGCAAGCCGAGTTTCGGCAAGCTGCACTTGCTCTTCGATGAACGAGAGCCGATCGACCCGTGCCCGTTCGCTCATCTCGTTGACCATCTTCTCGGAGGCCACGCGAATGGCCATTGCGAGATCCTGCGCTTTGTCCGCGGTAAACGCACGGACACGCAATGTCAGCGTTCCCGCGTCGGGGGAGTAGTTTACAAAGACACGATCGGTGTAGTAGTCGTAAACATCTTCTCGGCTGGCGTCACTGTCTAGCCTTGACCAAAAGTCGGCACTAGCATCTCGGTAATGTTCTGAGAATCCATGCTCCGCATCGAGATGGCTTAGCATGGTGCGCGAAAGGGCAAATTCGCGAACAAGCATTGCATCGCGGGGGGAGGACGAGACTCCAGGCAGTAGGGCCGAGAGACCATCTAGGCTTCCTGCACTACCTTTGTTGGACTGGACCGTAAAGACTGCCACCGATTCGTATTGCGGCGTTGCCCAAAAGCCGTAGTAAGCGATGGCAAGCAGGGTGGGTAGCCCGACCCAGAGCGCGATGCGCCGTGCGAGCCGTCGCGCGCGGGCGCGGCGGATTGTTTTGGCGCTAGTACTTCCTCGAATTGCTCCAACTTCGCTGCTCATGCTGCTACTCCTGCCTCGTAAGCCTCGATGGCTTCGGCGATGGTGTCAAAAACTTCAAAGCGCCCCTTGCTGAGAAGGGCTCCCCGTTTGCACTGCTTCTTAAGCACAGCCATGCTGTGAGAAACCATGATCATTGACGAGCGCTCGCGTCGAGCCTCGAATACGGCTGCACACTTCTCTTTAAATCGCTTATCGCCGACAGCCGTGACTTCATCGACAAGGTAGACATCGAAGTCGATAGCCATGCTTAGGCCAAATGCAACGCGTGCCTTCATGCCCGATGAATAGGTTCGAACTGGCATGTAGAAGTACTTGCCAACTTCGGCAAACTCTCGAGTCTCATCGATGACTCGGTCGACGTCTTGGCCGTAGATGCGCGCTACGAATTTGCAGTTGTCTTCGCCTGTAAGAGAGCCATTAAAGCCGCCTGCAAAGCCGATGGGCCAGCTGAGTTTTGCGTTGCGAATGACTTCCCCGTAGTCGGGCATTTCTGCACCGCCAATAATTCGCAGTAGCGTCGATTTGCCCGCACCGTTTTGACCGAGAATACCAATACTCTCGCCTGTCGGTATTTTTACGGAGATGTCGTCAAGCACTACGTTGGGCCCGTACGGTGTCTTGTACGATTTGGTGATGTGGCGCAATTCGATCATGTGACCTCGATTTTGCGTCGCACAACGCGCTCGAGAGTGAGACCAAGCAGCAAGAGCCCAACACTCCAAGTGAGAACAAGAAGTGGGTCTGCATGGGTTTGCTCATACCGATCAAACCAGCCAGCTCGCGAAAGCTCGGTGAGGTGCAATACTGGATTGTGGAGCATGTGCTGCCGCGCTTCGGGTGGTAGCCCGGCCGCCGTAAAGAAGATTCCCGATACCCAGAAGAAGGGGCGCATAATTGGCCCTCTGGCGCGGTCGACTGCATTGGAGAACTGAGCGAGCCCGCAGAAAACGAGACCAAGCCCTGTACCCAAGAGCGACGCCAGCACAAAGCTCATTAGCACCAGAAGTGGGTCGCTAATCGTGAGTTGTTGCAGGTAGAGGGACTCAATGCCCATGAGAATCATAAACACACCTGCGTAGGTTGTGAATTCGAGGAAGGCCCGGGCAAAGACCACGTCGAGTGGATTTACTTGTGGATAGAAGAGCAGTGACTTGTTGCCGTTGATCGACTCGGCAACCCGATTCACAGTGTTGGCAAAGATCAGATAGGGAATGACACCTGTCGCCATGAATGAGAAGAGCGTCATTCCGACCGGGGCATCTCGGCCGCCGAGCTTGAACAAAACAAAGAACGTCAGGATAAAGATCGAAGGCTCAACGAGTGCCCAAAAAAATCCGAGTTTGTGCGCGCCAAAGCGGGTTCGGGTTTCGCGCAAGGCGAGTGCGTGCACCACCTCGAACTGCCCCATCATGGCGTCGACCGCTTTCACTTGGCATGCCCTACGAAGACTTCTGGCACGAATTTCCATCCGCTAGCCATCTCGCACACAAGTGCTGCGCCCAGCTCTGATTCCGCGTAGGAGATGCGGCGGCAGGTGCGACCACTCGCGGCAGCATAGCTTGGTCCAATGCTCGCCTTGTTGTCGCTTGTGGCAGTCTTGCTTGGGTCTTGCTCAACCACGGCCAGCACTTCTTCTTCTAGCGCATTCTGCGGAGCCCGAGTTCCGGGCTCTACCGAGGCGGCATACGTTCGATCTCCCGGTGTGTGCGCAGCTGGGCCGCATGCAGCCAAGGCCACAGCGCTAAGGGCTGCACAAAGAGGAAGTGCGCGAACAATGCTGACAACGTGAAACATAGATATTGATACCCGCGGCGCATGCGCCATGCGATGGTGTTTAGGTCGATTTGCGTACCGATACAAGAGCTATCGGAGTCTTGCTATTCTAGTATGCTGCCTCTAGTAACGCCGAAGAATTTGAGGACATGCGAGGTGCCGAAACACAGTTTCAGGTGCTTACTTTGCACCTAAGATTCAATACGCGCCCGGACTGTGACAACCGTGTCAGTACTTCGCACAACAACACTACATAAGTCGTTCTTTACCACTGCACTTGTTGGCGTGTTGCTTAGCACTTCGGCGGCACATGCAGATGAGCCTGCCGGCGACGAGGAAGAGCTGCGCGAGGCGCCAAGCGAGCCGGAGAAACACTACTTGCGCACCGCCGTCTTCGAGGCGCTTGCACTTGCAGGTGGCACGGCTTGGTATTGGATCGATCGGGAACGGCAAGTTGCCGACTGGGATTTTCCTTCGTGGAGTTCGCGGCTCACAACCGACGTGATGCGCTACGACAACAATCCGTTTCACGTGAACTTCGCGTGGCACGCCGGCAATGGTTCAAGCTTCCACCTTATTGGTCGCGCGAATGGGCTCTCGCTTTGGGAGTCGGTTGGCGCTGGCTTGCTCACCTCTTTAGTTTGGGAGTACGCCCTCGAGTATCGCGAGAAGGTGAGTGTGAACGACCTCATTTTCACGACGGGCTCGGGGCTTCCGATGGGCGAGTTTCTCCACGTCATGGGGCGCTTCTTTCACGAAGACGAGCGCGCTTCGCAATGGGCTGCAGCGCGCTGGACGGCGGGCTTTCCGATGGCACTATCGCGAGCGTTGGATGGAGATGCAGCCCCGAGTTTGGCAAATGCAGGGCCCATTTGGCACACGATGCACCTTGGCTATGAACTTGGCGTCTCATCGGCGACAGTTTCCGACGACGGAGCCGACCACATCCTGCACAGCGTTCACATCGATGGGCGCTTTGTGCGCATGCCTGGCTACTTGGAAACTGGTGTCTGGTCGCGAAGGTTTACAAACGCCGAGTTCACCCGCGCAACGCTGGATGCGTCGGGCGCGAGTGGCGGAAGTGCCGTAAAGATTTTTGCCGATACGACGCTTCTCGGTTGGTACGGACAACAAATGCACGCGGGATCAGAGTTTCTCTCAAACGCGACAATGGTGGGTGTCTCGATGGCCTACCGATATCGCCGTGAGCAAATTGGCGCTTGGGACGATAGGGTTGGTGTCTTGCACTTGCCTGGGCTCGCTGCCGATGCACACCTCTCGCGCGGCAACGTTTCCCTCGATGCCTCGGCCCGAGTGCACGCCGACTTTGCCGGGGTGAATGCACTCTCCAACGACGAGTGGAATGCGGCCTATCCAAACGAGGTTGGCAAAACGGTTCTCCGCAAGATGGGCTATTACTACGGATACGGCGGCTCTGTGGCCCTTGCAGCCGAGCTTCGCTATCGCTCGGTATTTCTTGGTGGCTCGCTATGGGCTGCGCGCTATTCAAGCGACGAAGGGCTTGATCGCACGCAAGAAGATCTAACCGTGGATCAGGAAAGTTCTGATCAAATCTTGGATGTCGAAGCGCATCTTCGCATCGAGGACTTGCCGCACGACCTCTACGTTGAAACTCGGTTTGAATCGCGTCAGCGAGACGCCAAGCTAGAAGAGTTTGAAACCTCGGCAACGCTTCGGCGCTACACGCTTGGCGTTGGCGTTCGCTTTTAGCGACCTTAGGGCCGAGGAATGCACATCCCTTTGGTCGTAAATACGACCTCTGTATCGATGGGGACCTTGATTTGTTGCATCGGACCAAGCCGGCTGCCTTTGGGGACTTCGGCAATCACGGGGATATCTGGCATCTGCATGCCACAGCCGCCGCAACCGCCTGCACAAGCCATGACACGGTTCTTCTTCTTGCCGGCAGCAGTCGGGTAAGCTAAGAATACTTCTTTGTTCGCAGTTAGCACATACGTCGGTGGGCTCCCGCACTGGTCGTGAGTTCCGAGAATCATCAGATGCTCGCCCTGTGGACCGCGAAACGTGTGGCCCATTTGATGACTGCTAAGGTTGAAGTTCATGTAAGAGCGTAGCGGCAAGACAAGGCCGCCTGCGCGGCGCATTTTTGCATCCAGAGCGGCAACGAGGCGCCGGCGCTCGTGCTCGTAGACCGCGCTGCTAACATGCCTACAGGATTTTCCCTTCGTAAGAGCACTTGTTTTTGTCGGTGGCGAGATGATGAGTTTGGGAGGTTTGCGAAAATCCCGAAACGCTTCTTTGGTAGCTTCGGTCTCTAGCGAGGACTCGTTAGGCACCATGCCCGCATCGGAGCGAACGGCGGCCGGTGCTGCTTCGCGAGTCGGCGATGCTGCATCATGCGGAGAGCCAGCATCTGCCGGTGTTGTTTCTCTGGGCGATGCTGTCGCGTGCGACGTTGCTCCTGTAGGGGCAGGGCTTGCGGCCGGCGAGCAGGCAGCACTTGCCATGAGCAGCGATAGCAGCCAGTGCTTTGCTGGGATTTGGGGGATGGCGTTGCGGATTCGTCTCATCGAGGTGTCCTCTTAGTAGGGTGGGGATTTGGGCTCGGTAGACGGGGCTTTCGCCAAGCTATTCACCGTATTGCTGTGGCGATTCTTCGGTGCTGTCCTACCAGTCTGAGCGTGCACTTATTTCACCCTCTCCCAGTCGAGCCCAAAGCGCGCCAGGTACTTGCGCAGGCGATCCGCATCATTGGGCTTTGCCTTCTTCTTGCGAGACTCTGAGAAAAGTTCGCGGCCGGCTTCGCTAAGGGTCGAGCAGCTTCGGCATACCGCGATGGCATCGCCAAGCTGAACCCTGTCAAAGCGGTCAAGCCCAGCCATTTCTTCTTTGCCAAGTATCTCGGCTAGCAAGTTCTCATTACTCGCCGCCAAACTCTCTTCCGAAGATGCCCAGGCTTTCTTAAGCCTTGCGAGTTCTTCTGATACCGTCTCTCGGTTAATGCGCCCGCCCGGAGCCATCGTCGCCATGCGTGTCATGGCAGCGTTGAGGTCGCGGAAGTTTCCACGCCAAGAAGACTTTGGATTTGTCGCAAAGGCCAGAAAGTCGCGACGCGCTTCGCGATTAAAGGCCACCGCATGGCCGCTCTTGCGAGCCCACTTGCCAAGCTCGTAGTCGAGGTTTGGCTCGATGTCTTCGCGACGCTCCGCAAGGCCTGGCAGTGTGAAGGTCCACAGGTTGATGCGCGCATATAGGTCCTCGCGAAACTCGCCTCGTCGCACCGAAGCGCTCAAGTCTCGGTTGGTTCCGGCCAAAAGCTGAAAGTCGCTTTTGGCGACGGTATCGGCACCTACAGGGTGAAATACGCCATCTTCCACAGCGCGCAAAAGCATGGCCTGCTCGTCCAGCCCAAGCTCGCCAATCTCGTCCAAAAAAAGCACGCCTTTGTGCGCAGCTCGCATAAGGCCAGGGCGGTCTTTGGTTGCTCCGGTGTAGGCACCTTTCACATGGCCAAAGAGCGCAGACATGGCAGAAGAGCCTTTTAGGGTTGCGCAGTTCACAGCAACAAACTCGCCTTTCACAAGCTGTCGGTTGCGGCGAAGTTCGTAGATGCGCTTTGCCAGTTGCGACTTGCCAGCACCGGTTGGCCCCATCAGCAAGACTGCCTCGGTCGAGCGTAGCGCCACTCGCTCGATTTGCTCGATCATCGCGTTAAAGGCTTTGTTCTTTGTGGCGATGCCCGACTTCAAGACGTCGTAGCGCTCGCCTTGCTCTTCGCGAAATCGGCTTGCGAGTTTATCGTAGCGGCTTAGATCCAGATCGATCTGCGCCAAGGTGCCGGGCTCACTTCGCGCTCGCCTCTTGGGAGGCGTGGCTTGCAAGAGGCGGGCAGGGAAGTGGCGCGACTCGGAAAGCAAGAAGAGACAAATCTGCGCAACGTGGGTGCCGGTGGTGATGTGAACGAGGTAGTCCTCGGCTTCGGTATCAAAGTCGTACGAGCGGGCAAAGTCGTGAAGCGAGCCATAGACTTCTTCAAAATCCCACGGGTCGTTCCACGGCACCGGATGCAAGTTGACTGTTGTCTCTGGCGAGACTTGCAGCATGTCCTGGCGAACCTGATGGGCCAGGGCGCCATCGCTGGCGTTGTGCAAAAGCTCGAGCCTATCGATGAGAAAGTCTTCGTGGCGTCCGAGATCAATCGTCGGACGCCACCGCTGCCAGCGATCTCCGCCACCCCGATCGAGCTGGTTGCCAAGGATGCCGATAACGACTGTAGATTTCACAATGCTATCCTACAGGATAAAAGAAGAGATAATGAGATATCTGAAAAAGACCCTCGGTCCGGACCGCAGGTTTAAATCCAGCATGTTACGCACCTGGCACCAAAGCTGCTCTACCACTCTGCATGTCTACGAACACTGTCAACTACGAGGTCCTTCCCGGTAAAGAGCGCCCTATCAAGGCGTGGATCAAAGGCGTCCCGCTTGAGGATAAGGCCCGCGAGCAGCTGGAGAACATCGCGAGCTTGCCGTTCATCCACAAGTGGTTGGCCGTCATGCCCGACGTCCACCTCGGAAAAGGCGCAACCGTCGGAAGCGTCGTTCCCACTGTCGACGCCATCATCCCAGCTGCAGTCGGCGTCGATATCGGATGCGGAATGATGGCCGTGCAAACGTCTCTCACCGCCGATGATCTTCCCGACAACTTGCGAGCTCTTCGCCACGCCATCGAAGCCGCCGTGCCTCACGGCCGAACCGACCGAGGTGGTGGACGCGATAAGGGCGCTTGGGGACAAGTTCCAAAGGCCCAGGAGCAAGCTTGGCTTGCGCTCGATCCTGTCTTCACCGCCATCACGCAAAAGCACCCTAAGATCGCTAAGTCCAATCACGTAAAGCACCTTGGAACGCTTGGTACCGGCAACCACTTCATCGAGGTGTGTTTAGACGAAGCTGATCGAGTTTGGATCATGTTGCACTCCGGGTCTCGCGGAGTTGGTAACCGCATTGGGAGTTACTTCATCGAAAAGGCAAAGGAAGAGATGCGTCGTTTCCACATCAACCTTCCCGATAAGGACCTCTCGTATTTGCCGCAAGGATCGCTCTACTTCGATGACTACGTACAGGCCGTAGAATGGGCGCAGCGCTTCGCTATGACCAATCGCGAACTCATGATGCAAGCGGTTCTTAGTGCTTTGCGCGGGCTCGCTTGCTTGCCAGGATTTGCGGCCGATCTCATGGCGGTGAACTGTCACCACAACTACGTCTCTCGCGAGCACCACTACGGGAAGGATGTCTTTGTGACCCGAAAAGGCGCAGTACGTGCCCGATTGGGTGACCTTGGGATTATTCCAGGAAGCATGGGAACTCGTTCCTACATCGTTCGCGGTAAGGGAAATGACGAGAGCTTCCACTCGTGCAGCCACGGAGCTGGGCGCGTAATGAGCCGAACGGCGGCAAAGAAGCGCTTTACGGTCGAAGACCACGTTCGGGCAACCGAGGGGGTTGAATGTCGTAAGGATGCCGAGGTTGTGGATGAGACGCCTATGGCGTACAAGAACATCGACGACGTGATGGAAGCACAGCGTGACCTTGTCGAGGTCGTGCATACTCTTAAGCAGGTCGTGTGCGTCAAGGGATAGCGGTTAAGAGGATGAGCGAAGAACTTCACATCGATGGCTCCGAGGGCGAAGGCGGCGGGCAGATTCTGCGCACGTCGTTTGCCCTCGCGGCTCATTTTGGTCAAACGCTTCGGGTCTCAAAAATCCGCGCGGGTCGTCCAAAGCCCGGTCTTCGCCGCCAACACCTCACCTGCGTCCGCGCCATCGCCGAACTCTGCGATGGCGCCCTTCGCGGCGACGATATCGATAGCTCAGAACTCTTCTTTGAACCCGGAGCTGTTGCGGCCGGCGAGTATCATTTCGCTGTTGGCACAGCGGGCAGCGCATGCCTCGTCTTTCAAACGGTTCTGTGGCCACTTCTCTTTGCGCAAGGCAACTCGCGAGTTGTCTTCGACGGAGGGACGCACAACCCCTTCGCGCCTCCCTTCGACTTTATCGATCGCGCGTTTTTGCCCATCGTTCGACGCATGGGGGCAAAGGTCTCGGCGCATCTTGAGCGACCTGGATTTATGCCTGCAGGTGGCGGTCGCTTTGTGGTCGAAATTGAAGGCGATTGCACCTTAAACCCAATCGAACTCTGCGAAACAAAGCCCGTCATTTCGCGACGAGCAACGGCCCTGGTTGCAAACCTGCCTGGCACCATCGCAATTCGAGAATTAAGAGAAGTTCGCAATCTTCTTAACTGGAAGAATGAGGAGTGCCTTCCGCAGGTAACCCAAGACGACGGCGGCCCAGGAAACGTCCTGCTCCTCGAAGTTGCCCGCGAAGACGTGGCCGAGGTTGCCTCGGTCATTGGCATTCGCAGGCTCGCTGCCGAAGATGTCGCCGCAATTGGTGCAAAAGCCATCAACAAGTATCTGGCCGACGATGTGCCTGTGGGCGAGTGCTTGGCCGATCAACTGGTTATCCCCTTTGCTCTCGCCGGCGGGGGCAGCTACCGAACCATCGCCCCAAGCTTGCACACAACGACCAACATCGATGTTGTCAAACGGTTCTGCAGTGTTGAAGTCGCGCAAACCACGAGCGAGCACGCGACCACACTTTCATTTACGAGCGTGTGATACATTCTCATCTCGCATGTGGCGCTCACTTCACAGTGTCGTAGTTGTTACCTTCGCTGCGCTCGCAGGCGTTGGTTGCAGTTCCGCACTCGAGGAATTTCTCTGCACACAAGCGTCGGACTGTAGCGACACCCCAGCCGTCACGAGCGCGCGGTGCGAGCCAAGTGGGCATTGCAGCTTCGCCGACACCACGTGCTCCGATAGTGGATTTCGCTTTGGCCAAAGCTCTGGCGATGAGAGCGGCCAGTGCGTGGCAGATCGCGCTGGCAATGAGACGGATGCGGGAATAACTCTTGGCGCGCCCATCGCCCGAATCACCTCAATCGTTCCCGGAAACTGCAATACTAGCCTTGCAGTGGAAGGCGGCGAGAGTGAGGCCTTTGATGGCGCGACGATCCAAACGTATACGTGGACTCTCTTCGATGCCGAAGACGGAGAGATCGATTCGTTTACGGGAACCGGCGATACACCGCTACTACGCAGCCTTCACCGGCTTGGGGGCAATTACCGCGCTCCTAAGATTAACCTTCCAAGCTACGATGGCTTTGGCGCGCTTCGCGCTGTTTTTGACGGCTCGTTTCGAAGTACCAGTATCGAGCAAAGCGAGCTCGATTTGCAGAATGTCGAGTATCGACTTTTCTTTGCGGGAGCAGCCATTGCTTCGGTAGTCCCAGAGGAAGTGCTTGTGCGCATTCTTGGCAGCGACGATGCAGAGCTCTTTCGACAGAGCCTTACCCTTGGAGAGGACGAGTTTCGCGGACACCAAGTGGATGTTGTATTTTCAGCTGAAGCAACCACCGAGAGCCTAAGTGGAGCCCGCGTGTTCTTTGGCTTTGATGGCAAGGGTGAGCGCTGGCTCGATAACGTGGCTCTTGTCGAGACGGCCACCGGCGAGGTTGTAACGCAAAACTCGTCAATAGAATCTGGCGATCCCAGCCCGTGGATTTACGACACAGGCATTTTCTTTGGCGGGCTACAAGCGCGCGCAATCGAAAGTGAAATGCGCGAAGAAGAAAATTACTCGGTCACGCTCCAAGTGACCGACTCCAACGGCCAACAGAGCATCGCCGCAGCGATCGATGTGGTCGGCGAACCCTGCCTAGCATCATTTTAGGCCCAGCGGCTCGAAGCAGACTTTCTGCAAGGTACATCTCCTAAGAAAATCACCGACCCCAAAAAGGAAGAGGGGTCGGCGATAGGAGTGTGGCACGATCTCAAATTTCTAGGCGAGTGTCTTGTGACACTAGGGCAATTGCCTTAGCGTCACACTTAGGTGTTGTAGCCGTAACCAGCAGCTACGTGCCCACCTAGTTGGCAATTTGAGAAGCAGAGTTGCCTCTGCAGTCCAATCGTGGCCGAGTGCGGAGCCCGGAACCACCTAAGTCTAATTGATACGCTTTTTGTCGGGTTTTTTGGCAATCGCCAAGGACATGGACGCCTGTGTGGCAGGGCGGCTTTGCCCAATAATCTTAGAGCGAGTTTGCATCGCGCTCATCGCCGCACCAAGGGCAGCATCGTGCGCCTTCTTTGCGGTGATCAAACACTGTGACATTGACTCGGTAAGCCGCTGCACGGTTTCCGAAAGTTGCTTTGCTGCTTCGAGTCCAGCTCGCCTCGACTCGTCGATGCGCAGTTGACGAGCCAACGTCTCTTCAACCAAGCTTTCGAGACGCAGGGCGGTCTCTCCCTTAAACTCGCCGCGAATTCGCGTGAGTTGTTCAAGCATGCGCTCTCCGGCTTGGGCACGACTTGGATTCTCTTCAATCCACTCGCGAATGCGTTGCTCGAGGGGAAGGGCTTCTACTGTGTGGGGTACATCGTTAGTCATGGTTACGGGCCTTGGGGGGCGAGTGTTGAAACCAATATAGGGAGATGTCTGCATAAAAAAAATGGGTCAAATTTCACCCCGAGGCCTAAAGGTTTCCCAAAGATCGCCGAGAACTCTCGTAATGAGGGGGGTGCGTAATGACCAATTTGCGGCCAAGTGTTGAGCTTTGTTCACTGTCAGTTTTAGGAGACCTGATCCAACTGGATGAGGGAACTGCCTTAAAAATCTTTTCCGAGCTGTGCGGAATGAACCGTGAGACCGGTCTTTCTGCCATTCGCACGTTCCAAAACCAAATCAAACGCGATGCGCGCTGGCTTGACGTGCTTGCGCAAATTACCGAATCAACCGTTCGCGACAATCCGCAAGCGGTGCTCACCCTGCTCACCGAAGGCTTTGGTCTCTACGAGCTCGACGCCATGGACGTGGTGATTCGGCTCTGTGAGCGCGCGACAGACCAGAGCGTGAGCCACATCCTCAACTAGGACGGGCTCCAAGCGCTACCCGCGTCCCCAATCCCGAGGGCACTGTTTCGCAATGGTGCCAATTAGGCCGAGCCACCGAAGTGAGCCAGGCGAAATGACCGGCTTGCCATTGGTCATGATGCAGGCGCTTAGGTCGCGTTCCGGATCGGCCCACACAAGCACATTCGTAAAGCCCATGTGGCCAAAGGCTCGCGAACTTTGCCGACCGTAGAGACTTACTCGCGGACCACCGAGCATAAAGCCCAAGCTGTAGCGAACCGGGATGCCCATGGTTGCATCAAGTTCTAAGTACACCTGTTCGGCGACCGCTCGGGCTACGGTTCGGGGATCAAAAATCCGAACCCCATCGAGCTCGCCACCGCGCAGCAGCATCTCCATAAATCGCGCCGCTTGCTCGGCTGTGGTGACGATGTTTCCCGCGGGAACAATGCCAGTTAGAAAATCTGCGCTATTGGAAGCAACGATGGCTTTGCGACAGGGCAGCCCGATCACTTTGCGAAAGATTGTCGACGCCGGTGGCAGCAGCGGAAGGCCGGTAAAGGTATTGAGTGCAACATCGTCGAGCATCTCTGGCGCAACTCCATAGCGAAAGTGCGCAAGCCCAAGCTTCTTGCAAATCTCTGCTTGGAGAAACTCTTGGATTGTGCGCCCTGTAACCCTTTGGAGCACTTCTCCTAAAACAAAGCCTCCTGTGAGCGCGTGGTATCCAAAGCGTCGTCCCGGCCTCCAAACCGGCTTTGCATTGCACAAAAGCTCCATCACTTTGTCGGGGTTTGTAAGCAAGCTTGGGCTCGCTTGCTCGGGAGGAATATTGGGGATGCCCGCCCGGTGCGTGAGCACGTGGCGAATCGTTATCCACTGTTTGCCGTGAGTTCCAAACTCGGGAATGTACTCACAAACCGGATCATCCAAGTGCACAAGCCGTCGCTCGTCAAGCAAGTGAATCAGCATGGCCGTAACCATTTTTGATGCCGAGAAGAGGTTGTGCAGAGAGCTTGGTTCTGCACGGCGAAGAGCAGTGCCTGCGGGATCGTCCACGCCATTGCCTCGGGTGTGGCCTATGGCTCGATCGACGATTACCTTGCCACCGCGTCTGACGCACAAGCCAATGCTTGGATACAGCCCGGTTGCGTACATGCGCTCGGCCGCCGACCAAATCTTTGTCACCGCATTGGCCGAGAGTCCGACGTCCTGGGGAGCAACTTCCGCGTGGCCGTCGCGACTTGTTACCTCGGCGACAGGGTAGACGTGGGACTTCGTGACAAGGCTCATTGCTGTCACTCTACACAGTACGCGGTGCAGGCTTGGGCTCGCCATTTGAGCCAAGGACCGCCGATTTCAAGAAAAAGTCGCCTCGCGCAAAGATTTGCCGTGACGGTTTCCCCGATGGCTCCGTGTGAAGGGGACATAGACAAGAGCATCGAGCTGCATGCCGCGGTTCGAGCCGCTGGAGGACCTTTGGTCCAAAGCCCTTCTGGAGACTCCTATGAGTGAATTTTACGAAACATGGAAAGCCATCGCCTTCAAACTTTCACGTTCCGAGCGCTGGTGCCGCTACATGGCTCGCTGCTCCGAAGATCCGCTTCCCGTCTTTAAGGTGGGCGGTATCGTGCGGCTCAACGACTCTGATCTTTGCGATTGGCTCTCGCGTCAGCGGCGCAAAAGCCTGCAAGTGCATGCTACCCCTCCGAACTTACAGCTCATCGCATAGTAGGTAAAGGTGGGTCCCACAGGCCTCATTGCTCGCGCGACGACATCTCCAAAGTTAGCGACCTGCTCGCAGCATTGCCCGAGGAGGCGAGGCGCAACGTCATCTTCATGACCGATACAAGGTCGATGGCCCGCATCGATCCTTCCGACGAGAAGGATCGTCAGCTCACAGCCTCCGAAGACTCGGCCGATTACTCGTTTCACAGCGAGGGCGACAACAGCAGCAACCAAGGCTCGGAGAGTTGCGTCGAGAGCCGAGTGCTCTTTGCCTCCCCCGAAGGCGACTTCATCACGACCTTTGAGGCCTGGAAGGAGCACGTCGATTCCGGAGGCGAGCACGCGGGCCTAGGAGACTCGTGCAAAGCGACCACAGAGGTGCAGGGGCATCGATGACCAAGCTTGGTTGCTAGCGGCAGGGCCAGCTGTCGTGCGCTATGCTCGATAGCAATTGAGCGCCCCGCTCGAAGTCTAGAGCCTTGATGAATACGATACCAATCCTGATTGCGGTCACTCTCTCGGTGGGCTTTTGCTTGGCTCTCATTTCAAGAGTTCTGCATATTCTCTCGCACTTCTCGACTCGGAAAACTCGGAATTTTTCTCATATTCCGCATCTTGCCCGCCACGTCGCGCAGTCCTTGCTGGCCTCCGCGATGTTTGCTGGATGCGTCACATTGCTATTGTGGCTAACAGGCACGTCGCCAGTTTCAAGTGAGAACGCAATCATGCCCGTTGTCTTCCTGCTCTTCGGGCTCGTTCTTGCATTTCTGCTTGTTCTGCTGCCAGCAGACTCGGCGTATCGCTTGTGTGTGGACTCAACGACCGGGCTTGTGACCTGGCAGCGTTTGACGACTAGGCGCCGCCGAGACTCCGATGCAGTCGCATACCTCGATGACATCGACCCGCTACAGTACACAGGAGGTGACCTCGACCTCTTTGGAGTGGACCGGCTCACAAAAAAAGTAACAGGCAATTTCAACGGCTCTCAGTCGACCTGGGGCTCTTTTGCAGGCAAGGAACTGCGCAAGCTGGCAAGCGAATTCGATGCCTACCTCGCAAGTTTTCGCGCCCAGGATACCGAGGAAGCTCGCCAGCAGCGCTTAGCGTTTAAGGCGCAGGACGAAGCATCGCTTCTTCCGAGCACGGAGGAGGCAAAGCGGGAAGTCATTCGGAAGAAACAAGAAGAAGACTCTCAACTGGACGCCAAAGCGCGAAAGAAAGAGGCAGCCGCCCAGGCACGGCGCGAGAGAATGGGACGCAAGTTTGACTAGCACCCAATGGGATTTTCCCGACTTGGCGATGGGCCGCGCCGATACTGTTGCCTGCTACCGACCGTGCGCTTAGCAGCTGGCTACAGCTGCATAAGCTTAAGAGGCACTTGCTGCTTCTTGCCATCGCGAAGGATCGTAACCTCGATTTCGTCGCCAACTTGAAACCGCGCTAGCGCGTTGTGGAGGTCGTTAAAATCGCGAACCTGAAACCTGTCGACAGCTGTGATGATGTCGCCTAAGAATACTTCCCCCCGGCGTTTTTGAAGCCCGCGAAGCCCTGCCTTGGCTGCTGCGGTTCCACTTTGCACCTCGGCGATGGCGATGCCTTCCACGCCATTTGCCTTGGCAACATTGTCGTCGACGCGAACGATTCCAAGGCCGGCGCGTTTCACTTCGCCATAGCGAATGATGTCGGGAACCGAGCGGCGAACCGCGGAGACCGGCACCGCAAAGCCAACACCGGCCGATGTGCCCGACTTGCTGCTAATCATTGTATTGACGCCGATGAGTTGGCCTTGCGAATCGAGCAGCGGGCCGCCGGAGTTGCCCGGGTTAATCGCCGCATCGGTTTGCAGCATCTCGCTAATCTCAACACCACCAAAGCCGGGCATGGCTCGGCCCGTCGCAGAAATCACGCCAACGGTGAGGGTGTGATCAAAGCCAAAGGGGTTGCCAATCGCAATGGCCTTTTGGCCAACGTCGACAGTGGCGTTCGGCTGCGGTAGCGAAATCGGCTTAAGAGGTTTTCTGGTTTCTACTTTAAGGACTGCGAGGTCCTTACTTGGATCGCCACCAACGAACTTCGCCGGCAAGGTGGTTCCGTCGTAGAGCGTCACTTCAAACGAGCTGCCGTTATTGATGACGTGGTAGTTGGTGACGATGTGGCCACCTTTGTCCCAAACAAAGCCGGTGCCCGAACCAGCCTTGATCTCGGCTGTTCTGCGAGACCAGCGATCGCGGCGGATCTGCTTTTGGGTGACAAAGACAACCGATGGAGCCAGCGCCTTAAACACCTGAACACTGTTTTGCTCGTAGTCGGTGCGCGCTCCCACTGGCAACGGACTAATGCCTGGCATCGGTGCCGGGGCAATCTCTTCGGCAGCGATCTGGGCTTGCGCCGGCAGAGCTTGCGCTTGATGAACCGGAGCCTGTTCGGCCTGTTCACAGGCAACCAGAGGCAAAGCGAGCAAAAGGGTAAGGAGAATGCAGCGTCTGCGCACGGGAGTTCGGTGCATAAGATTAGCCTAGCGTGCGGCTGCAAGAGTGCAACCGTCTTGAAAAAAGGTTCTTGAGAAAAAGGGTGTGAATTGAGTGACAGTTTCGAAGACGTTGGGTGTGAAGGCTGTGCATACTCGGCCGCGATGGGCGGTCGCGAACACAGTCAGTCCGACGAGGAGTTTGCCGCTGACATTCACGATTTTCGTGAACTGTTGCGAACCGGTGATCGAGAGGGGCTTGAGAGTGCGCTCGCCAACCCCGAGCTGTATCGCCTGGCCTGTGACGACGACCGCTATTTGGGAATCGCAATGCTGGGGATTTCGGCCCTTGCATGGGACGAACCCGCCAAGGCAAGTGAGCGCCTCGTGCACTTTGACGTGCACAAGTCTCGCGAGCAGCCCGACTCGCACGCCCGCAAGGCCGCACGATCGCTTTTAGCTGCTTTGGAGTGGAAGCAACTTGCTGCTCATACGACATTACCTATGCAACAGATGGAACCCCTCCGGGAATTCCTGAAACTGCAACCTGCCCTCGCAAATGATGGATCTCATGGAAAAGCCTTGCAGGCTGACATGCAGGCCCACCCCGGGCGCTACCTCGAGTTCTTTGAGGGGCTGGCATTTCACGGCCATGGCTTGCCCGAGTGGATCGTCAATTTGTCGGCGTCACCAGAATCCCAAGACGAGCCCATCATCGAGTCGCTTAGCGAGAAGCAGATTGGCGCGCTTTCGATTGCGGTGGTTGAGCTTCGCGAACAGCTTGCTCGGGGCCTTAGCCGCTACGTCTTTGGGCTCGCAATTCTCGGCACGGTAATCCTCTTACCCAACGCCCTCGGAATTTTGATCGCACTGATCATGCTTGGGGCGTTTTTCACCATAGGCGAGCGCAAGTCCTACGAGCAAATCGTGAGGCCCCGGCTTGTTACCCTAGCCATCGATCATGGTGTTGGAGCGCATGCCGTCGTGAGCTGGCTCTACAAACTCCGTCGCCAAGCGGGCCGCGTCTCGCAGTTTGACGTAAAGATCGAAAACGACCACGCCCTAGAACTCCTAGCCGCCGTCTCTCAGACTTCCTCAAACACCTCTCGATCCGACTCCGCCGAAGCAGATCCCGCATCGTTGCCAGAGGTGTAAGCGCTGCGCCATAGTGGTGCGATGCGCAACTCTCGGTTGCCACGCTCCGTGGCAAGTCACTTCACCGCTTTTGCATTGGGCCTTATTGTAGCGGGCGGCACCGTCGCGCATGGCCTGCCCGGGCAACGCGCCAACGAGCAGCGCTTTGGCGCCTTAGACTCGTTCGCACAATCGCTCTCGCTTATCGCCAGCTCGCATGTCGACGTGGTTAGCGAGCGAAAGCTCTTATACGGGGCCATCACCGGAATGGTTGGCGAACTCGATGCGCACTCGGCCTTTTATACGCCCAAGCAATACACGCGACTTCGCCAGGATACCGAAGGCGAGTTTGGCGGCATTGGGCTCGCGCTCGGCGAGGGCGAGGCAAGGTATCCAATTATCGAATCGGTAGTACCTGGATCTCCGGCTGCGCGCGCAGGACTTTTGCCTGGCGATGGCATCGCGGCGGTCGACGGTGTCCCGACGTATCAGAAAAACTCTGATGAGCCCGTTGACGCTCGCGTAGCACCAGTGGCATGGCACACTCGTCTTCGCGGGGCGACGGGCAGTCGCATCAAGATCGAAGTGGTGCGCGCAACGTGGGACGCACCGCGAACGCTCACTCTGGTGCGCGAGCGCATCGCTGTTCCCTCGGTGAGTACAGCGCGTTTTGGCAATGTTGCCCATATCGCCATTCGGCGGTTTCGCGAGGCCACAAGCCGCGACCTTTACGAAGCACTTACAAACGAACTCAAAGTTCCAAACACTCGCCTTATTCTCGATCTCCGAGGCAACCCTGGTGGACTCTTGGATAAGGGCATCGAAGTCGCTGATCATTTTTTAGAGAAAGGCGTGATTGTCACTGTCGTAAGCCGAGGTGGGCGCGAGGTGGAAGTGGCGCATGCACACGCACTGCGCACGTTTGCCAACGTTCCAATGGTTGTCTTGGTTGATCAGAACACCGCTTCCGCCTCCGAAATTGTCGCAGCTGCACTTCAGGACGCAGGGCGCGCAAAAGTGATTGGTGTGCCGACCTATGGAAAGGGCAGCGTGCAAAGCTTTCTCGACCTTAAAGATGGCAGTGGGTTAAAGCTCACGACCTCGCGCTACCTAACGCCAAAGGGCACGACCCTCGAAGGCGTGGGCATCCAGCCCGACATTGTCGTCGAGGCCTTTGAGGCGATGGTGGTTGCACCGGCTGGGGGAACCCCAAAGTCCGCCACCAAACCTGCACAAACCCAACAACTTGCAGGGCTGAACAAGCGTCAGAAAAAGGAATTGTTCGACGATCCCCAGCTTCTTAAGTCATTTCAGTATCTTACGAATTAGCCAAGGAATTCACGCAATGTGCGAGCGAGGCCTCTGAGGCTTGACGGCCCCGGGTCCCAAAACTAGAATTTACACAACTTTGGCGGCCTCTCCGGAAGCGCGCTGAAACGAAACGCTCCAATGTACAAGCTCATCATCCAGGACGACGAGGGCAAGACCACTGTGGTTCCCCTAATCCGTGAGGAGCTCACGATTGGGCGCCAAGAAGGCAATACCATTCGCCTAACTGAGCGCAACGTTTCGCGAAGACACGCGAAGTTGCTGCGCGGTCACGAAGCCATCGTTATCGAGGATCTCGATAGCTACAACGGTGTTCGAGTCAATGGATCGCGAATCCAGGGCAAGGCCGAAATCAAAGAGGCCGACCGGGTTCAGATTGGCGACTACCTTATTGAGGTAAAAGCCGAACAGCCCGCAACGACTACGACCGAAGTCGAGACAATCCAGATGCCTGCGTTGCAGGAAACGCCTGTTCCGGTGGTTGCACAAGGGTCTGAGGCAATTACCGCGCCAAACCCCGCGCCTTCAGCCGCCAGCATTGGCTCAGACAATTTCGCTGCCGAGGCCGCTGCTGCTGCTCCACCAACCGGCACAACTCCGCTTGCCGAAGAGAATGGCCGCTTGGTGATTCTCTCAACTGGCATGGCTGGTCAAGATTTCGAACTCGACAAACCGGCGATGGTTATTGGCCGCACCGATGAGAACGACATCTGTGTAAACCACCGATCGATTTCTCGGCATCACGCCAAAGTCGTTCGCGAAAACGGCACCTACTCTGTAGTCGATTTGCACAGTGCAAATGGCGTTCGCGTCAACGGTGAAGAGTACGGAAAAGTTGAACTTCGTCCCGGCGACCTCGTCGACCTTGGCCACGTTCGCTTTCGCTATGTCGCACCTGGCGAAGACTTTCTATTTGGTCGCGATGCACAAGCTGTCGATATTGCCACCGAAGGCAAGGGCGGTAAGGGCCTGTGGATTGCTCTCCTACTTCTTGTCGCTGGTGTCATCGCCTTCCTCGCCCTAAGTAGTGGCGACAAGAAGGAACAGAGCGCCGAGGGCCCAACCGACCCGACCAATGTCGTTACCGATCCTCCACCGGTTGTCGATCCCATCGTGGAAGTCGAGATCGATGCCGCAGTCGAGCCTGTCGAGCCAGCCGAGGACAACAACGCGAAGTACGCCAGCCACATCGAAGCAGCACTTGCCGCTCGTGACGATAACAAGTGGAACATCATGCTGGCCGAGGCCAACAAGGCGCTCGAAGTTGATTCCACGGGCCGCAAAGCTGCAGAGCTTGCACAACAGGCCAAATTTGAAGCGACAAATCAGCGAACCTTTGATGCATTTCAAGCGGCCGTTGGTGCGCGTAAATGGGCACAGGTTGCGTCGCACTTTGACAGCATCGATGCAGCTTCGGTCTACAAGGTCCAGGCTCAGCCCGATCATGATCGGCTCAAGTCAGAGTATTCCGAGTTTCAACTTGTCGCGGCCGAGAAGGCTGCAAGTCGCAAGAGGTGCTCGGAGATAAGCCGTGTGGCATCTCGCGTGCCTTCACAGTGGCCAGAGATCGCGCAAAAGATTTCAAACGTCTCGTGTACACGCGTCGCGTCGACCAACAACAATACGAACAACAACAACAATACGAACAACAACACCAAGCCCGAGGTCACTCCACCAGATCCACCGCCAGCCGATGGTCCTCCGTTCGAGGAACTACTTTCGCAAGCGCAGTCGGCAATTAAGGGTGGCAACTACGGTAAGGGCATGACCCTTTGCAACCAGGCGTTGGACGTGAAGCCAAATAGCGAAGAGGCCGCAATGACTTGTGGCATCGCGGCATGCAATCTTAAAAAGGGCGCAGCAGCTAAGAAGTACATGCGCCGGATTCGCGGAGCATCGCGCAAGGCTGGTCTCCGTCAGATCTGCATTACCAAAGAGGTTCCTGGGTTCGAATAGCGCTCTCGCTAGGCACCTAGGTCCCTCACAGATCACTCCAAACGGCGTTCAATATCGGGCAACTCGGGCCCGGCGCGCATTGATATCTTGCCCTACCTGTAGTACACGGTGGACGGAACCGTATTTCCTAAACGGTTTCATAGGCTTGTAGACAAACCTCATTGTTTCGGGCTCTTGTTTTCACGCTCTTCTGGAGACACCGCATGCGTACACATCTCTCACTGGCGCTCACTGGCGCCCTTTCCGTTTTATCGGCCGCCGTCTTTACAGGCCAGGCCTCGGCACAGACGAAGGTTGGCGGAAACATCCCGCTCAACGCCTTCCGTCCTGCGATTGATTCACGTGGCTACGTGACCGTCAATGCGTCGCAGGTCTTGGGCCACAAAGAGCTCTCCTTCGGTCTTGTGACCAACTGGGGCAAGAGTGTTCTTACCCTAGACGACGGTACCAATACGTACGAAGTCCAGAACATGATCACGCCAACTCTTGTTGGTGCGTACGGACTCAAGCTTGGCCCAGCCGAACTTGAGCTGGGTATCTCGGTTCCGTTCCACGTTATGAACGGCGACCGCGGGCCAGACTCTGGTGACAACACACCAAACGATCCAAACGATGACAAGAACTACAAGTTCGAAGGTCAGGGCGTTGGCGACATCGCTCTTCACCTTAAGACGCGCTTCATGTCGACGTCCAAGGGGCCAAAGATTGGTCTTGGACTTATCGCTTCGGTCTACCTTCCAACGGCAAGCGAAGAAGACAAGTGGCTTGGCGAAGGCGCGGTAACGCCGCAAATCATGGCCATCGTCGACAAAGAGTTTGGCGATGAGCGACGCTTCCGCGTAGCCATCAATGGCGGTCTTCGCCTTCGCACTGGCGACCACATCTTTGTGGATGATCAATCGGGCTTTCCAAACGCCGATGTCAACACGCCATCTACTGGCGAAACCGTCGAAGCGGGAATGACCGTTCCCTTCGGTGTTGCTCTGGCCTACGCCTTGGTTCCGCAGAAGTTCGACCTTGTTGGTGAAGTCTTTGGTGCACTTCCTCTCGCTGGCGAAAACTACTTTCCCGCAGAAGCCATTGTTGGCGCGAAGTTCTACCTCGCTCGCAACTCGTTCCTCACCATTGGTGGTGGCGCTGGTTTCATTCCCGATACCGGTGGCAACCCAGACATTCGCGGTTTCATGGGCATTGTCTTCGAGCCAAGCATTGGTGACCGAGATGGCGATGGTCTGAAAGACGACGTCGACCAGTGTCCCGACGATCCAGAAGACTTTGACGACTTTGAGGACGAGGATGGTTGTCCCGAGCCCGACAACGATCGCGATGGCATCTTGGATGTTGACGATCAGTGCCCGAACGACCCAGAAGATAAAGACGGATTCGAAGACGAAGACGGTTGTCCAGAAGGCAACGAATTTGATCGCGATGGCGATGGCATCCTCGACAAAGACGACGAGTGTCCCGACGATCCAGAAGACAAAGACGGATTCGAAGATGCAGACGGCTGCCCAGACATCGACAATGATCAAGACGGCATTCTCGACGTCGACGATCTTTGCCCCGACGATCCAGAAGACAACGATGGATTTGAGGATAGCGATGGTTGCCCAGATCCAGACAACGATAACGATCGCATCCTCGATGAAGACGATCAGTGTCCTCGCATTGATGGCGAGACCACCGAAGAGACTGCCGAGACCTACAATGGCAACGAAGATGACGATGGTTGTCCCGACCGCGGCCGCGTCGTTGTTACCGATGGCAAGCTAGAAATTCTCGACAAGATTTACTTTGAGTACAACAAGGCAACCATCAAGTCGCAGTCGTTCCCAATTCTCGATGCCATCGTGGCAACCCTTGAGGGCAACCCAGGAATTGCTCTTATCGAGATTCAAGGACACACCGATGAGCGCGGTGGCGATGCATACAACTTGGAGCTTTCCGATAAGCGCGCCGCTTCGGTTCGCACCTACGTGACCGAGCACGGCATCGATGCTTCACGCCTTCAGTCGCAAGGCTACGGCGAGACTCAGCCTCTTGAGGCGAAGTCGAACGAAGCTGCATGGGCTAAGAACCGACGCGTTGAGTTCTTGATTCTCAAGCGCCTCGACGACTAGCGCATACGCAATCGCAACAAAGCCGCCCAGAGAAATCTCGGCGGCTTTTTTGTGTCTTGAGAATGCGGCGCCGTACTTCACGCCGCGCCTCGTTCGAGAGTACGGCGTCTTACTCAACGTCGCGCGAAGCTCGGAGCCTAGGTGTTGTCGTCGTCGTCGCCGGGCTTGTGAACAAGCTCGTCATCGGCCTGGGTGGCGAGAAGGCGCTCCATGCTCAAATCCATTTGGCTTTCGATAAGCCGCACGATGCTCTCGAATTGATCTTCGGAGAGGCTGAGCCGAGTGCGCAGATGAGCGCGGGTCTTGTTGCCAAGTTGCTCGCGAGCTTTTGATACCCAACGAGCAGCGGTCGCGCGGTGCACTTGGTAGATGGTTGCAACTTGGTCGACCGTCGAACTGTAGACGATGGATTGGCGCAAAAGGCTGCGCTCTCGGGCGGTAAGTTCGTCGACCGCAGCCTCGAAGCTTGCCTTGAACTCGGCCTTGTAGAGCCGCTTTTGGTAGGCGAGATCTGGATCGAGTGCAGAGGCGGGCAGAGCCGCTGAGAGTTCGTCACTGAGCGAGACTTCGCGCTGGTGCTTGCGAGCTGTGCGCAGGGCGTCGCGAATTGCGATGACTTTTACCCAGCCGCGCAAATCGCCGGTTCCCGAGAAGTCGATGATCTTGCCGCGTCCCTCTTGGCCGACAAGAAGCTTAGTGCGAGCACGTTGGATGGCTTCGTCAATGGCGGCAGCGCCGAGCTTAAGACGGCCCATGGCAGCGGGAAGGTTGCCCAGGACATGGGCGTCCAAGGCGGCGAGTGCGCTGGAATCGCCAGCAACGCAGGCGCACGCCAGATAGAGATCGGCTGTGGCCCGACCCGAGACGGCTGCAGCGTCGCCTTCGGTGTCTTGCATCCGCTCGCCCAAATAGCGAGCAAAGTCCTCGCCTTCGACGTGCACCGTTGGGTAGCGGTCGCGAGCCTCGAGAAGCGCGTGGGAGAGCGCCGCCGCAAGCCGCTCGTGCTCGCCCGCATCGGTGAGCTTGGTACCGCAAGCTTCGCTAAATACCGCCGCCAAATTTTGGGAATTCGAGCTCATAGTTGCCGGGATTCACTCGATGCTACCATTGCCGGGCTGCCCCTCATGGCCTGCTTGGACGAAAATCAAGTCGTTGCTCTCGTGCACGGCAGACTAGCCGGGCCTTCCCTCGTGGCGGCGCAGGAGCATCTCGACAGCTGTCTCGACTGCCTCGATCTTGTGGGCATGTTCCAGCAGACCACGCTGGACGCTGTAAAAGACGACGATTTCGTTCCGCTAACCGAAAGCGTACAGATCGATTTGAACGCGCCGCCGGGTTCGCAGATTGGCCGCTACGAAGTAATTCGCGCGCTGGGACGCGGGGGAATGGGCGTGGTCTATTTGGCTCGCGATCCCCAGCTAGACCGTGCGGTGGCACTAAAACTTGTAAGGCCGTCGCTGCAAGAAGACGAACGCGCCGACCATTTCGAGCGCAGGCTCATGCGTGAAGCGCGAGCGATGGCAAAGCTATCGCATCCCAATGTGCTCACCATCTACGACGTTGGTCTGCACGGCCAGCAAGTCTTCTTGGCAAGTGAGTGGATTGACGGTGGCACTCTTGATGAGTGGATGGCCGATGGTCCACACAGTTGGCGTTCGGTTGTTAAGCGTTTCGCCTTTGCGGCGCGGGGGCTTGCCGCAGCGCATAGGGCAGGGCTTGTGCACCGCGACTTTAAGCCGTCGAACGTGATGCTCGGCAAAGACGATCGAGTTCACGTCTTTGATTTTGGTCTCGTCAAAGCCATTCAGCCGTCTGTTGGAGACATTACAACGCAGCTAAGTGGACAGTTTGTCGTTGGGACTCCAGCCTATATGTCACCGGAGCAGATGACTGGAGAGGCTGCCAACGAGCGCTCCGATCAATTTAGTTTCTGTGTTGCACTGTACGAGGCACTCGCCAAGCGCAGGCCCTTCTCTGGCCGAAACATTACCGAGATTCTCTCCAATATTGGCGCCGGGCAAATTGCCGAGCCTAAGAAAATTCCCAAGTGGCTTTGGGACATGCTTCGCAAAGGCCTCGCGCGAGATCCAAAAAATCGACACGATTCGATGAGCGAGATTGTCGACATCCTGGATAAGGGCATTCGACATTCGAAACGCCGAACCGCGATTGCCATAGGAGCCTTTGGCGCTGCGGCAGCCATGGCGGCTGGCATTGGATACTGGAGTGGCCGACCAGGCACTGTCGAGACCGTTAGCGAGCCTTTGGTTGTCGATATCTCGGTCGGTTCGGAGCAAGACCTCGGGCCCGAATTTGCGCGGCTTGAAACCTTGGCAAGAGCGCATAAGTACCAAGAGGTTATTTCTTTGGTGCAATCGCTGCTGCCAAAGGTTGGAACCCATCGCACCAGTGAGGCCCGGTTGTGGGCTGCGGATGCTCGGGCGCAAAGCGCCCTGGGGCAGTATCAGGAAGCGGCTCAATCGTTCGAGAAGGGCTTCTATGCTGCTGTTGCGGGCCGTAACGATGAAATGGCCGCCAACGCCGCCGCCGAGATTTACGGCCTTCATGCGGTGCGTCTTCGCGACGCGTCGGGGGCCAAGCGCTGGCGGAGTTTGGCCGAGTCGGCGGTGGAGCGATCGGGGTCGGCGCATGTGCTCGCCACGTGGCATCGCATCGAAGGTGATGCGAATCTAGTCGCGAGGAATGCTGTCGAGTCCTGTAAGAAATACTCTGAGTCGATTCGCGTTCTTGATGCCTCGGGCGAGAGTCACGAGTCGCTGCGGGCGTTGTCGCTCCAGGGGCTTGCAGCGTGCAACGCTCACAGCGGACACTTGGCCGAGGCGAAAGAATGGGTCGAGCAGGCCATTGCTGTATGGGGCGCGCATGCTGGAACTGCGAGCCCAGAGCACGCGATGGCAGCGATCTTACTTGCTGACATTGTTATGCAAGAGGGCGATGCCAAGACCGCCTACTCCATTGCCGAGCAAGCCTCAAAAGATTTGATCGCGACTTATGGGGAAGTGCATCCAAAGGTCGCTCGAGTTCTTAACTCGCTCGCGAATTACAGCGTTGCGCTGGGAAACTCGGAAGCCGCAAACCAGGCCTTGTTGCGAGCGCTAAAAATCAAGCGCGAACTGCTGGGCGCAGAGGACCCAAGGCTGGCTTCGACACTCATGAATTTGATGGATGTCGATCGCATGCGGGCGCGATATCGGGATGCAGTGGTCCACGGGACCGAAGCGGTGGCGCTGCTTGAAACCAGCAAGGCATCTGATGCAGCGCGTCGTTTGCAGCGCGCTCGCCTTTCCCTGGCAGAGGCGCAACTTGCGGCGGGGGAGAGTGCAGAAGCGCTGGCCGGTTGTCGCGCCTTGTACGCCCGCTTTGAAACTCTCGGTGGAGTCACGCCGCTAAGTCGCGGGCGAGCGCTCTCGTGCATGGCTCGGGCGCTTCTTTCGCAAGGCAAGCGCGCCCAGGGCATCATGGAGCTTGATCGAGCACTCAAGTCTCTTGAGGATGCCGGCGGCCCAAATCTCGCCGTGGCACTTCTTGCAGCGGCTAAGAATAACGCCGACCCAATCCTCGCTGCGGAGCAGGCCAAGCGCGCCCTTGGAGTTCTTGCCGCCGCCGGGCCAGCCTGGGCTGCGGAGCATGTGGCGGCGCAGGCATGGATCGCCTCGCAAGCGCCCTGAGCACTATCAGGCGGCGTGCTGTGCTATGTAGGAGCCATGAATGCTCAAGACGAAGTATGCAAGGCTGCGACAAAGCCGCTCACCCCATCGCTCGTTCGCCGCGTAGCTTTGGTTGCGGGAATTGGCTGCGCGGGGCTTGTTAGCGCCTGCTCTGGATCCTCGACAACGGTGAAAGAGACCACCCCAACCGAGACCACAGTGGTGCCAGAAGTTCCTGCGGCAAACGAGAAGACCGCAGTCGAACTCTTCGCAGCCGAGTGCCGAGAAGGGCTGGTGGCTGCCAAAGCTGCGCTCCCCGGATTGCTCTCTGTCGGTGGCGTTCGTGACGTGGAGAATTTCCTCGTCCCGTACAACCAGATGGCAATTGATATTGAACGCTCGGCAGCGACCGCCGGGCTTATGGATGCAGTGCATCCCGACGAAGCGATTCGCAATGCCGCCCAAGCATGCGAGCAAGAGACATCGTCGTTCATCACCGAGCTATCGCTGCACCGCGGTCTCTACGAAGCTTTTGCTGCAATCGATACAGCGAGCTTTGATGCCGATACCAAGCGATTTGTCGAAACTACGCTGCGCGACTACCGACGCGCTGGTGTCGACAAAGACGATGCAACCCGCGCTCGCCTTAAAGAGATCGACGAAACCATGGTCAAGCTTGGCCAGGACTTTGGAAAGAACATAGTCGATGACGTTCGAAGCATCGAGGTTGCCAGTGCAGAACAGCTCAAAGGTCTTCCTGCGGATTACATCAAGGCGCACGCGCCAAATGCCGAAGGCAAGATTCTCGTCACAACCGAGTACCCAGACCTGATTCCGTTTCTGAAGTACGCAGAGAATGACGAACTTCGCAAAGAACTCTACATTGCGAACAAGAGCCGTGCAGGCGAGAGCAACGAGAAGACGCTCACGCAGATTCTTACGCTCCGGGCCGAGAAAGCAACGATTCTTGGTTACGAGAATTGGGCCGACTACGTCACCGAAGACAAGATGATGAAGAGCGGCAAGGCTGCTGGTCTCTTCATCGACCGAGTTGTGAAGACGGCAAACAGCCGGGCGAAGCTCGACTACAAGGAGCTTCTCGCTTGGAAGAAGAAGAACATGGACCGCCGTGCCAAGTCTGTCGAGGACTGGCAGAAGATGTACATCGAGAACAAGGTCAAGTCGGAGAACTACAGCTTCGACACGCAGGAAGTACGCCCGTACTTTAAGTATGAAGAAGTTGAGAAGGGGCTTCTCGATGTGACGGCCAAGATGTACGGCATTGAGTACAAGCCCGCTGTCGACGCCAAGCGTTGGCACGAAGACGTCTCGGCCTACGAAGTATTCCAAGGCGGCAAGAAGATTGGTCGCATCTATCTCGACATGCACCCTCGCGAGGGTAAATACGGCCACGCTGCGCAGTTTCCGTACCGAGGCGGCGTTCTCGGTGTGCAGGCACCCGAGGGTGTTCTGGTTTGCAACTTCCCAAATCCTCGCACCACCGATGGCCCGGCTCTTATGGAGCACGCGCAGGTTACGACCATGTTTCACGAGTTTGGTCACCTGATGCATCACGTCCTTGGTGGACAGCGCAAGTGGCTTTCGCAGTCGGGTGTTGCAACCGAGTGGGACTTTGTCGAAGCGCCATCGCAAATGTTTGAAGAGTGGGCATGGGACCACGCGATTCTCTCGGGCTTTGCCAAGCATCACGAAACCGGGCAGGTGATTCCAAAGGAAATGGTCGAGCGCATGCGCCGAGCCGATAAATTTGGAGTTGGCATCCGCACGCTGCAGCAGATGTTCTACGCGGCGGTATCATTAGAATTTCACCGCGCCGATCCAGCTACCTTGGACATGACAGCCATGGTCAAGAGGCTGCAAACCAAGCTCACCCCATTTGCATTCGTCGAGGGTACGAAGTTTCACTCAAACTTTGGCCACCTCAATGGCTACTCGGCAATCTACTACACGTACATGTGGTCTCTTGTAATGGCAAAGGATCTCTTCACACCGTTTGAGAAGAACGGCCTAATGAACCAGGAGCAAACCTTCAAGTACCGCGACAGCATTCTCGCTGCAGGTGGCTCGAAAGACGCTGCGGTTCTTGTCTCCGATTTCCTTGGTCGCGAGTTTAATTTTAAAGCGTTTGAAAACTACCTTCGTAAGTAGAACTACCTTCGTAAGTAGAACTACCTTCGTAAGTAGAACTACCAAGAGTTATTCTTAGAGCGGCCTGTGCGAGAGCATGGGCCGTTCTTGCGTTTGGGCCAAGGCAGTGGGAGGCGCGCACCATACGTCTCTCGGCGAGAAGTGCCGGGCGCCGGTGGCCACTCTTGTGCATTGCCTAGCGACGTCGACTAGGTTCTTGGCAATTGACAAAGGCCAGGTTCAAGCGAGTCTCGCGGGGCGAAACGCGGGTGTTTGTGGCTGTTTTGCGTTAGCCTCGTTGCACGTTCCCATGCAAAGCACTCTCGTAGATCCGCAGGACTCGTCCCATCTAAATACGGGCGAACTCGTGCCATATCTTTATCTCTCACTCGAAGGGGATAGACCTTGGGCCGGTGGTCTTCGCGTCTGTCTCGCTGGGGTCCACGCGGTGCATGTGGGCCGCGGAACCGAGCGCAGCGTGTCACGGAAGACTTCTGGTGGGACGACCGTTGTGCGCATCAATGTGGCCGATGACCGCATGTCGCGCGAGCACCTTGTGGTCGAGCGGACGTTGGGCGCTTGGGGTCTGCGCGATGCCGGCTCAAGCAACGGTACCTTTGTGGGCACGGCACGCGTCGATAGGTCTGCTGTTGTCGATGGAACCGTCGTCGGGGTTGGGCGCACGGTTTTTGTCTTTCGAGAGCACCGAGTCGATACCGCCAAAGATCAAAGCGACCTCGACTTCTCAAGCCTCTCGGCTTTGGCTCCTGGGCTGCGAACGCTAAGTCCATCACTCGCGACAGAGTTCTCCCGAGTGGTGCAATTTGCGACGACGGACATCGACATACTCGTCTTGGGCGAAACCGGTACCGGCAAGGAACTTGTGGCCAGTGCGGTGCACAAAGCCTCGAGGCGAACGGGCGATTTTGTCGCGGTAAACTGCGGCGCGCTCACCGATACGCTGGTCGAGAGCCAACTCTTTGGATACCAAAAAGGCGCGTTTTCTGGCGCTACCGAGAATCGCCCTGGACTAATTCGTTCGGCAGACAAGGGCACGCTCTTTCTCGATGAGATTGGTGACCTGCCCATGCCATCCCAGGCGGCCTTCCTGCGTGTATTGCAAGAGCGCGCTGTCACGCCGGTGGGAGGCACCCGGCCAATCCCCTTTGATGCAAAACTCATCGCAGCAACCCACTGTCCCCTTGAGGATATGGTCGAGCGGCAAGAGTTTCGCGCCGATCTCTTGGCTCGTGTTCGAGGCTTCATTCTAAGGTTGCCTTCTTTGGCCGAGCGACTCGAAGACTTGGGCGGCATTGTCGCCGGTATCTTTCATGCCAAAGATTCATCTTCGACACCTAGAATTTCTCTTAGTGCTGGAATGGCTCTTTTTACCCACGCGTGGCCTCAGAACATACGTGAACTCGGCCGCACCTTGGAGATGAGCCGCATCCTTGCTGGTGACGGTGAAATTGCCCACGAGCATTTGCCGGAGTACATGCGCAGTGCTCCCGCAAAGGCACCGACATCACCAGCCACATCCCATGTCTCACTTCCAACGATCGACGAGGCTTCAGAAATCGCCGGCGACGAAAGCGATATGGCACGGCGCGAACAACTCATTGCATGCCTGCGCAAGCACGAGGGCAACGTGAGCGCGGTTGCACGCGACATGGGCAAAGCTCGCAATCAAATTCAACGCTGGATTAAGCGCTACGAACTCGATGCTTCGACCTATCGCTACTAGTTCTTGATTCATAGACCTGACGAGCAGCGCCTGTTTGGGACGGCGCCGAGCAAAAGTCGCCAAAGTGCGAACTTCTGGCATAGTGAGAGGGAATGCCTAGCTCAACTTGGAATGCTCTAGTGCTTGATCCATTGGAGTTGGTTCGAATCTCGCGCAGCGGTCGTGGTTCCTGGCAAGGCGCGAAGAGGGAGCTGGGCGGGCCCAGAGACCGCTTGCGCAACTTGAGCAACGATGAACGAAGTGTCCAGGGAGCGCGAGAACAAGTGAGAGCGAACCAATGTCAATGAATCAAGTACTAGTGTTGGTCGCGGCTCTATCTGGAGCCTGCGGAGCTGGCTCCAATGCTGCGTCTCCACCGGAGGCCAAGATCGAACCTTCGGCCGTCGTGCTCTCTGATGCTGGTGTCGGGCATGACGCGAGTCGTTCATTAGCAGACTCAGCAGAGTTTCCGACCACCGAGTTGGTCTCGTACTTTGCGCAAGGCCAAGCCGCTGAAGCCATGGATCGGTATCGTCGCCAAGAGTTTGCACTTGCCGACACGCTTGTGAAGAACGCTCTCGCCAACAAGCTTGCGCCGGAGCAAGAGTTTGCGCTGAAGATCTTGCAAGCGCGCATTCACCGAGAGATGGGCGAATGGGCCGCAGCAGCCACGCTCTTTGCAAGCACAGCAAACGAGCCATCCGAGGTTTCAGACTACCTCCACTACGAGGCAGCGCGCGCCTTTGCAAAGGCTGGTTCAGAAAAGGCGTCGGAACACGCCGCGCAGGTCGCCGCCACCGGGCCTTGGGGTCCGCAAATGGAGTTTCTCCTTGCTGAAGCTTCGCGGGCCCAAGGCGACAACCAAACTGCCGCGACTCGCTACAGTACATTTCTTAGATCCAATAGCGAGAAGGCAACGCATTCGGAAGCGCGGTTTCGGCTTGGCGAAGTTCTGCTTGCTCTTGGAAAGAAGGACGAGTCGCGAGCGCACTGGCGCACCTTGCGCTTTGCAGACCCGACGTCGACGTGGGCGGAACTCGTCCTAAAGCGCGATCGAAAAGTGGATGCAAAGCCAACAACCAGCGAGCTGCTCACCCGTGGCATGGCGTACTTTCATGCCAATCGAAATCTTGAGTCGGAGAAGGATTTGGCCGCTGCACTAAGGCGCGGCAAGCTAAGCCCAGAGCAGCGCTGTCAAGCGCTGTTTCACCGTGCAAAGTCGATCTACAAAGAGCGAGATTACCGCAAAGCAGCACCAAAGTTTGTGCCGGCAATTGCAGCGTGCAAAGCAAGCGGCAACACCAACTCTGAGGTCAAGTCTGCGTATCAGGCAGGTCTTGCCTACGATCGAATGCGCGACTATTCGCGATCGGCAAAGTACTTCTCATACGTCGAGCAGTACGCCGAGCACAGTTATGCCGATGACGCGCGTTTAAGGCAGGCCGAACAATTCGCTTCGCTAAAGGATGACGCAAAGGTGACAAGCCTACTCTCGACGATACCTAAGAAATATCCCAAGGGAGATATGAAAGCCGAGGCGATGTGGCGATTGGCTCGCCGAGCCTATATGGAAGGCGAGTATGCCAAGGCGAGCAAGTGGCTTCGCGAGCAAATTCGGCTTGTGCCAATCGAGCACAATTGGTGGGCAGAAGGGCAGGCGCACTATTGGCTAGGTCGCTCTTTAGCCAAAGAAGAGAAACTCGAAGAAGCCGTAAAGAGCTACCAAGAATGCATACGGCGCTATCCCTTAACCTACTACTCACTGCAGGCGTTTGCGCGGCTTAAAGAAGCGTGGCCCGAAGCGTACGCAGCCTCTCTTGCCGAGGTGAAAGCGCAGGAGAGCCCGTGGAAAGGCACCTACCTGCCACGTAAGGTGTATCGAACGCCCGAGTTTCGCACCGCCCTAAGGCTTGCGCGTCTTGGAATTGGCGAGGCAACTCGAAGGCAACTTAAGGCGATTGGCATGGCGGTGCCCGAAGGTCGCGCCGAGGTAACGGACGCATCTACAATCGACATGCTGGTCGCAACCAGTGCTCTGCTCGATTTGGCCGGCGACTATGCAAACTCCCACTGGCCAGGACGCTGGCATACCATTGACTACCGGCGCAGCTGGCCAAATGGCGCCAACCTCGAGCGCTGGAAGCTCGCCTACCCTCGAGCCTTCTGGGGGCTACTGCAAGAGTTCGCTGCGAAGTATTCGTATCCGCCCAATTTGCAAATGGCCATCGTTCGCGAAGAGAGCGCCTTTGATCCAGACCGAGAATCGTGGGCCAATGCCATTGGGCTCACGCAGATGATCTTTCCAACGGCCATCGACCACAGCAAAGAGAGTGGCATCAAGGTGACCCGCGAGAACCTGCAACACCCAGTTAAGAACGTCACGATTGGCTCGCACTTTTTGCAGTCACTGCAAGACGGCTTTGATGGACGTGTTGGCCTGATGGTGCCGGGCTACAACGCGGGCCGTGCACGAGTGCGCGGTTGGATTCGGCAACGAAATAGATACGACCTAGACGAGTTTATCGAACTCATTCCTGGAGATCAGGCTCGTCGCTACACCAAGCGGGTCCTCGGTTCGTTCTTTGTCTACTCCTACCTGGCGAGTGGGGCCGTGCCTGATGTTCGCAACGAGGTGCCAAGCAAGCTTGGCCACCTCTAGTCTGTCGTCTCGCAATCTTGCGTTATGCGCTGCACCACGCTTGGTGCAGCTAGCAGCTACTCAAGCGGCGTATCTGTCCATTGAACCGAACTTGCATGAACCCAGATCTTGTTGTGGTCGCTGCAGCCTCGCTTGGGAAATCCATCGACGCCCACAATCTGCATCCAACCATCCGAGCGCGAAAGCGAGAACGCCTCGACTTTTATGGAACCGGCAGTATGCGCCCAGATTGCGCCTTTGGGACCCGAGTGAATTGGGGCGTTGGCTTTAAGGATAAAGGGAATCGGCGCGCGGCGATGGCTACTGCCACAGAGACCCATTCCGATCGCTCCCATTTCCCCACCCACACCAACGGGGACGGCTCTTGTTACTAAGAATAGTTCGGATTTAGCCCAGCCTCGAAGTCGAGTGCCGTCGTCCCACTTGGCCTCGACTCGCAGCCAGGAACCAGAACGCTTCACGACCTTCAGCGGGCCATCAAACTTGATGTGCCAGGGCGCGACTTCTTTTGTAGTTGCGTACAAGGCGAACTCATTGTCGGTGCGCGCGAAGACAATCTGCGTTTTGGGCAAGACGTGGGCCGGCCTGGTTCGGCTTAGTGGAGTATTGCCAGGTAGCGTTAGTTTCGCGCAGGGGATTGGCACAGGTGCGCGCGTGCGGAGTTCTCGAAGGTGCAGCAACGCGGGAAGGTCTTCGTTCTTGGTATCGTGGTTTTGGGCTGCGACATTCACATAAGCGCCCGCGGGGATAATGAGTCGGCCATCCATGAGCGAGACTCGCGCACTCAACATCACGCCAAGGTTGTTCCACGAATGCGAGGTCGTAAATCGCAATGGTGCCATCACCTCAAGCTCGGCAGCATTGGTACCCGAGAGCCGAGCCTCCATGGGCAGATGCTCCAGCGAAAAACCAAAGGCCGCCTCGCCTGCAGGCTGAATCGATACGTTGTCGACACTGGCGCTTTGCGCGCGCACAGCACATGGGTTGGCACTGGCAACTTGGCCAAGTGCCGCAGTCACAAGGCCATGTACGAACGCAACAAACAGGGCAGTTCTCACTCTTCTATGGACACGCACGTTCCCGGCAAGTTCCCAAAATCGCTGCCTGAATCAGGCACCGATTCGCTACAGATAGCCCAGCGCTTCCAGTTCTTTGCGCGTCTTATCGTCGATAGGAATCTCTGGGCTATTGTAGCGCTGTCGTTGTCCTGCACCTTGCAAGCGCTTGGCTTTGTCGTGGGTGGCCAGCGCTTCACCAAGATAGATGTCACAAAGACGGCCAGGGAGGAGCGCTTGCGAAGGTGGCGTTTTGCCCTTCTTCACAAGACTCGCTAGCTCCTCTGGATCGTCCTTCAAATTAAAAAGGTACATCCAGCCCGAGCTTTTGCCAGTGATGAGCTTCCAATCGCCGACACGAATCGAGCGCATGCCTTTGCGAGTCCATGCAATTGCCGTAAATGGATGCTGGCGCTTGCCAACTCCGTCTTCGAGGAAGGGCAAGAAGCTAAGCCCCTCAGCACCCTGCATGGGTTTGACGCCAAGAGCATCGAGAATTGTTGGCGCGAGATCCACGTGCTCCACAATCTCTTTTACGTTGGCACCCGGCGAGAACATCGGCGCGTAACTCATAAGCAATGGCGCGCGAATCTGCTCTTCAAAGAGCGGCCAACCATGACCAAGCCCACCGTGTTCCTGAATCTCTTCTCCGTGATCGTTCGTGAGCACAATCAAGGTGTCATCGCTAAGGCCAAGCTCTTCGATCTTCTTTAACAAGCCACCCAAATAGTGGTCTTGATAGGTGACCTCGCCCTTGTAGAGCGCCCAAATGTACTTGAGGTCGGCGGCCGAGATTTTCATCTTGCCGTTGTCCACCACCATTTGTTCTTCGCGATCAAATGAGGTGCCGATTGGCCCGTTGTATCCGCCGTCGTAGTAGCGGCTCCAATAATCTTTCGGGACATCGTAGGTTGTGTGCGGATCAACGCTTTGCACGTAGAGAAAGAAGCGCTCGTCTTTGTGCTTCTCCATCCACTCGGCCGCATGCGGGTAGAGCATCGAGCCATTGCCGTTCTTGCTGTGATCCGAATCGTTCTGAAAGTGGCTCCAGCCTTTATCAAAGCCAAACGTCTTGGAGACCACCGCATTGGCAATGAAGGCGCCGGTAGTAAAGCCATTGTCTTCAAGTTGCTGGGGAAGAAATCGAATCGACTCATCCACGTGGCTTGTCGCTTCACGCGCGCCATGAGTGCCTGGATAGAGGCTGCTCCACATCGTCGTTACCGAGGGCTTCGTCCAATTCTCGTTATTGTAGGCATTGGCAAAGGTCGTGCTCTTTGCCGCCAAGGCGTCGTAGGCCGGCGTGTGCACATCGGTATTGGGCTTTACCGAGGCAAACGAATCTGCGCGGGTCGTGTCCATAACAACGTAGACGAGGTTCTTTGCCCGTTTGGCCGGTGCTGGAGCCTCTGGTGCTTTGGCTACGACAATTTCTGGCTCACCCCAACCGGTCTTGCCCGGCTCCGATTCCGTGCTCAGTTCTAAGCGGATTGGCATGCTGGCGTACTTGCTCAAGTCTATAACTTGCTCTTGCCACGCATCCTTCTGCGGTGTTACTCGTAAGAGTTCTTCCGTTCCAGATTCGGTGTGCGCGGTGACCTTAAACGTCGCCTCTTGGTCAGAGCCAACGTCAACGATAAGCTTGGCACCCTTTGGCACATGCAAGAAGAACGAGATGGCGCGAGATGTAGGCGCGGCGAGTGCTCGTCTCGACCCGTTCGCAAAGTTGACGGGCAGGGCTCTGGGAACGTTCGTGAGATCAGCTGTGGTATCGATCGTCGGCAACCACAGCCAATCCAACTCGATTGGTGTGCTGCTCTGCAGCGAGAGCGTGTGACGCCCGGTTTCTGCGCCTTTGATCGGAGCGCGAACCACCTGCCATTCACTGGTAACCAACAGATCTTTCGCGATGCTCGTCTTACCGATGCTTGCCGATACCTTGGCGGGGCTTCCCGCTCCGCCGGCTGTGCGGGCGCGCAGAACAAGTTCTAGAGGCACTTGGCGAAACCAAAAGTTTAGCTTGCTTGCCTTGCCATCGGTTTTCGCAAACTGCGTGCCGTCTTCGGCACTGCCCGAATCGCCCCAACCGGTGGCCCAGCCACCTCGCGTGTACTTGTGTTGGTCGGAAGTACCAAAGTTTACAACGCTTCCATTTACATCCAATTCGGCGCGAAGTGCCTCGTTAAGAAGTGCTCGCCAGACGCGCGCATCAATTCTTGCGCTGGGGATTTTCTTAGCTTCGGCTTTGCCCTTCGCCGCGTTGTTCTCGCCAGACTTGGAAGCCGCGTTGCCCTTCGATTCGTCGTTGCTTCCGCATCCAAGAAGCAATAGAGAAAGTCCTACACCAACAGCACGTGATCGCATGCGCTTACCCTAGCACTGCTCGTTCGCACGCGCAGACTCGTGCATTATTCCGCCTCTCGAAAGAAATGGTGATAGTCCTTTGGATTGTCCCAATTGCCGCCCCACTTCCATCCTGCGCTTAGAAAGACCTTGGTCGCATCGCACGTCCCACTAAACATGCCGGGCTCCTGGCGAGAGCGATCGCAATATGGCTTGCCTGCATCGGGGCGAACAATGCCATCGCGAATCACGGGATTTTGGATTGGATTAATGTCGATGGCCCGGCCAAGTGCGTGCAGCGAAATTCGATTCGTATTGCGAATTCGGCGGCTGTTAAAACACGAGCTATTGTTGGCGGCCATCGAATCGCCGTCATCGCCAGCAAACTCGTGCATGAGACGCATACTGAAGATCGGAAAGTCGATCGCAAAGAGACCCGCAAAGATGTCCACAACCTCGGCGGCGAGTGCCTTGACGGTAATAAGCTCACCAAGCTGCTCGTCTCCAGAAAAGTCTCTGTAGGGGATGCGCAGGACCCTCAGCTCATCGAAACTTGGGGATGGTAGGTCTGCATGCCAACTCACGCCGCGCATCCGCTCGCGAAGTTCTAGGGAAAGTTCGGATATTTGGGTGCTCATGGCAGTCTTGGGTCCTTAGTGTGTACGAACGTTGTTGATTCGGATGAGTCTTGGGCCGTTCAGCCAGCTGTCGTCGGCCATCTCTTTACTCATGCGAAGCGTTTCGAGCCAAGCCCGAAGGTTTCCCGAAACCACGGCCGAGCGAACCGGCGCATGCACAATGCGTCCAAGCGCATCCCGCGTGCGCATCTCCGCACTTGCGACATCGAGAAATACCTGGCCGTTTGGATTGGTCTCTACGCTACGTAGCGATTGAACAAAAAGCACAGGGCGAGATTCTGGTCTGCCAATTTGCTCGGCGCTTTGCGAGCCGCCTCCGACAACCAAGCGTCGCACGCCTCCGTTGGCTGTGCCCGCACCCAGGGCCGAATCTCTGTGGTCGACCGCTACTCCTGTCGCAAGTCCGTTTTGCACCAGCGAGAAATTTCGCACCGCTTGCCCGTCGGCAGAAAAGGGCGCACTTTGCAGTGCAAAGGATTTTGTTCCCTCGCTGCGGACATGCAAAGTGTCGCTTGGGCCAGCGCTTGAGCTCGTACGGTGAAATAGGGGCTGTCCTCGATTGTGCGTTGAGATGCCAGCACGCACTCGGCTTGCCTGCGCTTGCGCAACCATCGGAGTCCAGATGCCAAAGTCGCCGGGAGCTTGTGGCAAGTATGCCGAGTGCAAGAGAACCAAGTCGACGAGGCCTGCTTGGGTTGGCGCCGCCGTGGCATCTTGCGCGCTTTGTCGGGCTACGCGTTGCATCGCGTCTTGCATCGCGATGTCTAGGTTTGCGAGCCTGCGCGCGCGAAGCGTTAGCGGCACTGGCACACCGCCCTTGGTCTGCACAATCGCATCGAGCCAAATGTCCGTGCTGGGGTACTGATTGTCGAACCCGGTGCTCAGAACTGTTCTATGTCTGCATTGTAGAACACGAAGCTTTGCCGTCAGGACTTGCAATGTCTCGGGCAAGGCGCGACGAAATTCAGCGAGGGCAGCGCGAGCGACATCCCGAGGGCTGCCATCATTGCTCTCGTGGACACGTACTCGTGCCGGAGCTTTCGGCTGGGGAAGCCGCCATGCGGGTCCCAGAGCCTCGAACGCGCGAGTACTGGCTTCTCGAATCTGCGGCGCAAGTGGCGCGTCGAGCGTGGCCTGCAGAATTGCCATACCCCTACCGCGCTTGCGATCGACAAAGAGTTGCGCTTCCCGCTCGTGGTGCACGCGCTCGCTGCGCCCTCCGGCGTCGTAGAATGACTCGGTGGCCTCACGACTGCGAACTTCACTGACGATAAACTCATCAACCGCGATCGCCGAGGCCAAGGCTCGCGCAAGTTTTGAGGTCTCGAGGCTCATGCCTTGTGCACGTCCGCTCGACTAAGCCAGTGAGGTGCCTCGGCACTTCCTGCGATTCCATCGGTATCAAAGGCAAAGGCCTCGCGGCTGGTTCCAAGAGCTACTGTGTTCGAGAAGAACTCTCGCACATTCGCTGTCGCCAAGGTTCGCGAGAAGAGCCGGCCGGTAAAACGGCCCTTCAGAATTTCTCTTGCTCGGCTGCAGACAATTGCAAGACGTTCGCCCCTCGAGTCCAGTCGACACAGCTCCGGACCTTCGAGCAACACGCCGGTTTCAATGCGAGCGACAAGGCTCGCCAATTCTTCGGCGTCGCCGTCCACTCGAAGATTCGTCGCTTCCGAGCGCAGGATGCCGCCATTGCCACGCCGCAAACGAAGAAGCGCCGTAGTCGCCTCCTCTCCCACCAGCGTGTGAGCTACCGCCGCTTCGCCAAGAGCATCGTGGTGCATCGCTCCATAGCCCGTGGTCGGATCGTCCTCAATTCGAACGTTGTAGCTGCCCTGCAAAGGTGTTGCTGTCTTTGCCAGTGCCGCATAGGCAAGCAATGCTGCTGTCTCTGGGCTTAGCAGCACCTCCTGCGCACCACTTGGAGCCGAGCGAGCGTGCAGATGCGCAAGCGCTTGATCGGCGGCTTGGGCAATGGCGTCGCCGGAAAGAGAAACTAGGGCAGGGCCGCCAAGGCCGCTCACTTGCGTGTGCCCAAGGGCCATCTCGCCATGGGCCCAAGTGCCCATAACCACGCCGCCGCGTGTTCGCTGCGATCGGCTGCGCAGGTTCTTTGATCGGCTCAAGAATCGTTGCTCGGTATGAACCGAGTACAGGTAGGCCGAGCGGTACACCACGCGACTGCCGCCGTGTTGTTGAGCAATGGAGAAGAGCGCGCGCACTGGCGTCCGGTAGTCGCTGTGTTTCCTCGTCCACGGCGTGCCCCAGCCATCCTCTGCCATCGGTGCAAGCGTCATTGCAGGTACAATTGCGTGCTCAGATAAACTCGTAGCTGCGAGTACGATCTGCTCTGGGGTCGGGCCCACGAGTACGAGTTGGGTTGGGACCTTGTCCTTGAGAGCCGAGAGAACTACGAGATGTTCATGCAAGCGGTCAAAACGCTCCTCGTCATGATCGATCGAGAGAGCATCGGTATGGGTTGCCTGCGACCAGACCGTTGCATTCTCAAGTTTGGCGTCGAGAATGGCGAGGGCCGAAGCGAGGTCGTCGTCGCGGACACCAGCGGTGGCAGCGCTGCGTTTGTTGGCGGTTTGTGCGCCACAGCCAAGCAAGGGCGACAGTGCGCTCGCCGCCCCCGAGGCGCCCAGCGCGCCCAGAAACTGCCTTCTAGACCACAAACGAGCTACATCCTGCCGGTGAGTTCGGCGATGTTCGTGGCGTTATTTGCTCGGATGTACTCGATGGTTTGCTTGCGCAAGCTGCGCTTGGTTGCCGCGTATGCGTAGCCGGGCAGTGCGGCAAGCTTGGTTGCTTCGGCCATTGCTTCGGCTGCGAGTTTTTCTGGATCGACAACTCGGTCGAGCCAACCCGCTTCAACAGCACTTTCGGGATCGTAGAGCTTCGCGTGCATAACCGCCGGAACCAACTCAGATGCGGTTAGGCGATCTCGAGCGAATTCGTGGCCGAGTACAGGCACCGGCATGCCGTTGGTTACCTCGTTCAGGCCAATCTTAAAATCGCCCTTCATGCCAATGCGCGTATCACCTGTAGACGCAAGCAAGATACCGCCAGCCAAGGCGTGTCCGCTCACTGCCATAACAATGGGCTTGGGAAACTCGTAGAGGCGTAAGAAAAACTCTCCCCCTTGCATGATCATCGACATCGCAGCTTCTTGGCCGGTTGCCATGATTTTTAGGTCGAAGCCGGCACTAAATCGCCCTGGTCGGCCCGCCAAGATAACCGCCTTTGCTTCCTTCTCCGCGCGGTCAAATGCTTCGCTCAAGGCATCGAGCATGGTTGGGCTAAGGGCATTGGCCTTGCCATCTTCCATAGTGATCACGGCAATAGAGTCGTGCGTTTCGTACTGGACGATCGGGCTTTCCATGGGCGGAGCATACTCGACCAAGAGCCAATCGGATGCTGGGCGATTTTAATATGACATACAGCTGACATTGGGAAGCGCTAGCCTTCCCATCATCAACGCAGCACAATGCTGGCAAACCCAAGATTGGACCACGCTCATGACTCAAACGCTCTACTTTCACCCGCTGTCCGGCTGCTCACGCCGGGTTCTCTCGTTTCTCACCACCCACGAGATTCCCTTTGAGCCCAAGCACGTTGCCCTCGAACGAGGCGAGCAAAAGCAGCCAGACTACCTGCGCCTAAATCCCAATGGACGTGTTCCCACGCTGGTCGTCGACGATCAGGTGATCTGGGAGTCCCTCGCGATCTTGCGCTACTTAGCCGAAACCTTTGCTCCAGCCGCACTGGGTGAGGGCACGCTTCGCTGCCAGGTCGATCAGTGGGCGACTTGGGGCGCCACCGAACTTGGGCAGGCCATCTCAAAACTCAACGCCCAAACTGGGCTAAAGGCGATGCGTGGACAGCCAATTGATGCCGATGCTGTTGCCGAGGCAACGACAACTCTTCACGCCACGCTGGCGATTCTCGAGCAGCAATTGGCCCTAGATGAATATCTCGTGGGCTCGGCGCCAACGATTGCGGACCACGTTATTGCTGCCGATATCGAGAGCTGCACGCTGCTCGCGAAGTTCAAATTTACCGAAGAGCAAGCCAAGTGCGCCGAGTGGTTTGCTCGCATGAGAGCAATGCCGGGTTGGCCACCAGTGGCTGCGTAAGCGAATCAGATTCGTGCTGCAGAATCCGCAGATGTCCTGCGGAATCCGCAGCGCAAATCCTGCGGATGTCGCATGGGAAATCAAATTCACTTTGTGAGTTGCCATTCACATTCCTGTCGCGAGTATCCGGAATAGTGAATAGTCGCCTTTGGTTGTGCGTGGGGCGGCACGTTCTGGGGCATCTAGACTTCGGCGCAAAAATCGCATACGCCATCGTCGCAAACTATGTTCATAACCGGAACCAAGTGGCTCGTCATGGCCATTGCCCTCGCCAGCTGCGGAAATGGTCCAGCCAAGCGAGAGACGCTACCGCTCGCCAACAGCTTCTCATCCCAAGGGGGCGAATCGGCGCCAAATGCAAGATGGTGGAAGGCGCTGGGCGACAAAGAGCTCGACAAGAAAATCAACCAAGCGCTGTCTCAGAGTTTTTCGCTTAGCGCGACCAGGCAACGCCTCTTGCAAGCAAAGGCCGATTCCCGAGAAATCGAAGGAAGCGCCTTGCCAAGTGTCTCCGCCGAACTCGACGGTGGCTATCGGCGAACCCTCGGTACGGTTCCCGGGTTTAACGTCATCGGCACCACCTGGTCAGCGGGCATTGCCGCTTCCTACGAGATCGATCTTTGGGGAAGCATTCGCTCTGCCAAGAAAGGTGTCGAGGCCAACATTCGCGCTGCGCGTTTTGACATGGACACTGCGGCCATCACGCTCTCAGCCGAAGTTGGTACCGCTTGGTATCGGTGGGTGGAAGCGTCGGAGCAGGGACGTCTGCGCAAGACGCAAACCGAGACCACCGAGCAGATTTTGGCCATCGTCGAGGCACGCTTCTCCCGCGGCCAAGTCTCCGGCCAAGATGTCTTTCGGCAGCGCCAAGTTGTCGACGCCGCAAAGCAGGCCGAGGTTGCAACCTTCGCCAGTGGGTTGCGTTGGCGAAATCGGCTCGCAGCACTTCTATCGGTGACGCCGCAAAGCCTTCTGCTTCCAGAGAGCGCCACGTTGCCAACGCTCCCCAAACTTCCCGAGGTCGGCACCCCTGTTTCGATCATTCAGCGGCGCCCTGATTTGCAAGCGGCCTACCAGCGGCTGATCGCAGCGGATGCGTCTGCAGCCACCGCTCTTGCCGAGCGCTACCCGCGACTAAGCCTGCGCGCGTCGATCAACTCAAGCACCCGATCGATCTCAACGCTCTTTCAGAACTGGCTCCTCGCGGTTGGTGGCAATCTGCTGGTTCCCCTCTTTGAGGGCGGGCGCCTTAAGGCTCGTGCCGATAGCGCAAGTGCTGCGGCGCAAGCGGCTTGGTTCTCGTACGCGCAGGCATCGCTAAATGCCATTAACGAAATCGAAGATTCGCTTGCGACAAATACTGAAGCGATTGCCCAGGTTGCAAGCCTTACGAAGCAAGTTGAGTACGCCGAGCGCGGCCTTGCGATTGCCCGCGCAGGATACGTATCCGGCCAGGCAACGTACCTGCAGGCTCTAGACGCTCTCTTAACGTTGCAAGCATTAGAACGCGATCTCTTGCAGAGCCGGCGAAACGCGATTGAAGTAAGAATAAATCTGTATCGGGCTGTGGCGGGCCCTCTAGAACAAAGTGCGAGAAACGATGACAACTAGCGATGTACAGGCTCCCTCTGGTGCCGAAGAGCCCGGCGAGCACAACGAACATTCCCGCAAGCGAATGGTCATTCACGCCGTCATTGCTCTCGCAATCGTCGCCGTCGCACTCTTTGGCGTTAACGCCCTCTTTGCCACAGCACCCGGTGTCGCAAAGCGCCAGCGCCCCGAGCGCCGCGCCGCTCTTGTCGAAGTCGTGGCGGCAAGCCCAAAGCAAATCGAGTTGCACGTGCGCGCAAGTGGGCTCTCGCTGCCGGTGGAAAGCCTTCAACTTATCCCGCAGGTGCAAGGCCAAATTACCTCGCTTCACGAAGACTTCGTCCCGGGACGAATCGTCAAGAAAGGCACGGTGCTCGCCACCATCGAACCGCGGGACTATCGCTTGGCAGTTCAGCGAGCACAAAGTGCTGTGGCCCAAGCCAACGCCACTCTCGCTTTGGAAGCGGGCAATCAAGACCTCGCCCAACTCGAATCCTCGTACCTCGAAGATCTTGTCACCGACGACAATCGCGACCTCGTCATGCGCAAGCCACAATTGGCAACTGCCAAGGCTGCTCTTCGCAGCGCACAAGTGGCGGTGCAGCAGGCCCAACTCGATCTCTCTCGCACCCGCATCGTCGCGCCCTTTGATGCTGTGATCCTCGATCGAGATGCTGCCGTCGGTCGCTTGGCAACCCAGCAAAACTCGTTGGCGACACTGGCTGGCACCGATGAGTGGTGGATTCGGGCCGAAGTACCTGTGCAAGAGCTTGTGCAACTTGAGACGGGCAGCACCGCCAAGGTTGCCTTGCCATCGATTTGGGGAACCGTCACAAGGCCCGGCACCATCGTTCAAGCCAATAGCCAAGTCGAAGCCCAAGGGCGCCTCGGCTCGCTCTTAGTCTCGGTTGCAGATCCGTTATCAATACGCGATACGACGCCGCCCAAACTGCTTCTCAACATGCGCTACGAAATTGAGCTTGCGGGCAAGACGGTAAAAAACGCGGTCTCACTAGAACCGTCTTGGGTGCACGGTGACGACGAAGTCTGGGTTATGGATGCCGAGGACAAGCTCGCGTTTCGAACCATTCAAGTTGCCCTTCGCAGCGCCGATCAAGTGATTGCAACCAGTGGCCTTGCCGCGGGCGAGAGAATCGTGACCTCTCGATTGGCGAGCCCCGTACCAGGCATGAAATTGCGTGTTGGCGACGAAGCCGGCGCGGGCAAACCGGGCGTATCGGCAAAGCCCAAGGCCAAAGAGTAATTCGCGATGAATTCCTCCACAAAGTCACGTGGCGTCATCGCTTGGATGGTCGCCAATCCGGTGGTCGCCAACCTCCTGATGATCGCCCTCATCGGCGGTGGCCTTCTCATGGCAACACGCATCAAGAAAGAGGTCTTTCCCGACTTCGAACTCGATCTCGTTACCGTCTCGATCGCCTATCCGGGAGCGAGCCCCGAGGAGATTGAACGCGGCATTGTTACCGCCGTCGAGAACGCCATCCGCGGCCTTAACGGCATCGAAGAAGTTACCGCCCGAGCAACCGAAGGTTCGGCGGCGATCAGTATCGAGCTTGCCTCCGACGCCGATCGATCGCAGACCTTCCAAGACATACGCCAGGCTGTCGATCGAATTCGAACCTTTCCCGAAAACGCCGAGAACCCTCAGGTAAGCCTAGCAACACGCAAACGCGAAGTCTTGCAAGTGGTCCTCTATGGCGATGCCGATGAAAGTTCGCTTCGGGAAATTGCCGAGACAGTTCGCGACAGGCTTCTCGAGACCGACGGAATCTCGCAGATCGATGTGCTCTCTCAGCGCAGCTTCGAAGTGCATGTCGAACTCGAGCAAGACCAACTCCGCGAGTACAATATTACTCACAGCGATGTTGCAGCGAGCATCCGCAATGCCTCCGTAGAGCTCCCAGGCGGCCAGATTCGCACAGTGAGCTCCGACGTGCTCATCCGCGTGAGCGATCGTAAAGAGTACGCCCGCGACATCCGCGACATCGTTGTGCTCAAGAGCGACGACGGCGGCCTTGTCCGCGTCGGCGACATTGCAAAGGTGGCCGAGGGCTTCTCCGAAGAAGAGCGCTACAGCCACTACAATGGCAAACCCAGTGTTGTTCTGGCGGTCTACCGAGTTGGCGACCAAACCCCTGTTGGTGTCGCCGATACGGTTCGCAAAGAACTGGGCAGCATCGAGGCCGATCTCGCAGCCGGCATCGAGTGGACCATCGAAAACGATCGCTCGCAGCACTACCGAGATCGACTCACGCTTCTCTTAAAGAACGCGGCCATGGGCCTGATCTTAGTTATGGGGCTCTTGGCAGTCTTCCTCGACGTGCGTCTTGCCTTCTGGGTCACCATGGGCATCCCAACCTCATTCCTTGGCAGCCTCCTCATTCTCGCGGCTCTCGGCATCTCCATCAACATCATCTCGATGTTCGCCTTCATCATCGCGCTTGGAATTGTGGTCGATGACGCCATCGTCGCAGGTGAGAATATTTATGAGAACCGGCAGCGCGGCATGTCGTTCCCAAGGGCCGCAATTCACGGCGCTCAAGAGGTTGGAGGAGCCATCGGCTTTGCCATCTGCACCAACATCATCACCTTCCTTCCGCTGGCCTTTGTTCCCGGCACCATCGGAAAAATTTGGAAAGTCATTCCCTTTGTCGTCATTGCGACCTTCCTAATTTCGTGGATCGAATCGCTGCTCATCTTGCCGTCGCACTTGGCCCACGAGTACAAGACAACGCGCCTCGAGCGCTGGATGGACAAAGCCCGCGTCGCCTGCAGTGCCGGCCTTAGCTGGTACACCCGTCGCCTCTACGCACCGGTTCTCCGCTTCACCCTGCGCTGGCGAATGGCAACCGTAGCTGCTTGTCTCGCCTGCGTGCTTCTAACCTGGGCGTTCGCCACAAGCGGCCGCATCGGCTGGATCCTCATGCCCCGAGTCGAATCGGATATGGCGGCAGTCACCGCCGTCTTCCCCGATGGCACCCCGCAGGCAAAGGTTAGCGCTGCGCGAGTGCAGCTTGTTGAAGCGGCCCAAGAAATTGCCAGCAACAATCCAGGGCTTGTCACCGGCGTCGAGGCGCGCACCGAAGGCAAATCGGTCGAGGTCTTTGCCCACCTTAGCGATCCGGCGATCCGCCCCATGAACACCGCCGCTGTCACCAAGCTGTGGCGTTCGACAACGGGGGATGTCACTGGCGCAAAGTATGTCCGCTTCGAATCCGATCGCGGCGGCCCAGGTTCTGGCGCAGGCGTCACGCTCGAAATTAGCCACAACAACCCAGAGATGCTCGAACTCGCCGCTCTGGACCTTGCAGAGCGTTTGCAAGCGTTTCCGGCGGTTCAGAACATTGATGATGGAACCGCAAGCGGCGTCGAGCAACTCAATGCCAAACTCTCGCCCGCCGGCGATAGCCTCGGCTTAAATTCGACCGAATTGGCTCGGCAGATTCGCAGCAATTTCTTTGGCACCGAAGCGCTGCGCTACCAGCGTGGTCGTCACGAAGTTCGCGTCCTGGTGCGTCGCCCCGAGTCCGGACGAGACAGTCGCGACGACATCGAATCCATCCTCGTCCAGACGCCGTCGCAAACCCAAGTTCCGCTGCGCGAAGTAGCCACCGTCGAGACCGGCACAGCCTATACCGTCATCAATCGTCGCGATGCCAAACGCACGCTCACACTTCGCGCCAACGTCTCTCCAATTGGCGAAACATCGAAGATTCTCGATTCCCTCCGGGCCGAGATACTTCCATCGGTGCAAGCCGACTATCCCGGCTTGCACTACAGCTTCCAAGGGCGCCAACGAAGCTTTGCCGAGAGTCTCAATGCGCTTCTGAGTGGCCTTTTACTCTCGGTTATTGCGATGTACTTCCTGCTCGCAATGGCCTTCAAGAGCTACTTACAGCCTTTGGTGGTTATGGCGGCACTACCCTTGGGGGCAGTGGGCGCAGTCATGGGCCACTGGCTCTTGGGCTTCAATCTAAGCATCCTCAGTATGATGGGCTTCATCGCCCTAGCGGGTGTCTTGGTAAACGATGCCATCGTCCTTGTGACCTTTGCCAATCAACTTGTCAAAGAAGGAGTCTCGCCCCACGATGCCATCGAGCAAGCAGCCCAGCGCCGCCTTCGTGCTGTTCTCCTAACAACTCTTACGACCTTCGGCGGCCTTGCCCCGATGATCTTCGAAACGTCGCGAGCCGCTCGCTTCATGATTCCCATGGCGATCTCACTTGGCTTCGGAATTCTTCTGGCGACCGCGGTGACCTTGATTTTGGTGCCGAGTTTGTATTCCTTACTTGCCGATGGCAAGCGACTCTTTGGCGCCAAAGCCACCTAAGAGAAAATCGTAGTTCGAAACTACTTGGTGGGTAGCTTTGAATCGAGAAAACTTGCTACGCGGCCAAAGTCGCCAAAACGTGTGAGCTTCTCGCCGGCTCCGAGAAATGCCATGTGTACAGGCCTGTCGCCAAACGTTGCGGCAATCAGCAAACAGTAGCCAGCCGGATTTGTGAAGCCTGTCTTACCTCCAAGCACGTCGTGCCGGCCTGTGTGCAGCGAGCGATTGGTGTTTCGATAGGGGATCGCATGCGGCGTATTGGCAACCGAGCGAATCGTCGTATCTTTGGTGCCCATAACTTCGGCCAGAAACGGATCCTTCATGGCAGTTGCGAGTGCCCGCGCCATCTCTCGCGCCGTACTCGTATTGCCATTAAGCCCGCTCGGATCGGTGAATTTGGTCTTCTTAAGCCCCAATTCCTTCGCCAAAAGATTGAGCTCTTTAATAAGTTGTTTTGGGGACAGGCCGACAGCCCGGCCAATTGCGGTCGGTGCTCGATTGTCGGAGGCAATCAGCATTGCTCTGAGAAGGTCTTGATTGCGGAACTTGTGGCCCACTACCAAGCGGGTTCGAGAGCCGCCTCTGGCGAACTTCGCATCCACATCGCTAATCTCCGTAAGCGCATTCAGGTCGATGCCTTTGCGCCTGGCAACCATGGCTACAAAGATTTTTCCAGTAGAGGCAATCGCCCGGACTTTGTCGGGATTCTTCCCATACAACAATTCTCCAGTCTTGGCGTCGATCGCAATGGCGGCTTCCGACTGAACATTTGGACGGCCATCTTTAGTTAAGGCCGCGATGGCCGAACCCCGCTTTGCCTCGCCTACCTGCGGAGCCCCGATGAGCGCCCCACACGCGACAAGTGCAATGACCCCGACTTTGCTATTGGCTGCTCTCCCCATACTTTCAGTGCTATCATGGACGAGTTGCGTCGCAAAAAATTTAGCGTGATATCAACCAGTCAGACGTGGGGGTTGTACAGGCGGTTCAAAACTTGAGATCCGTGACGATTCTCATGCGTGTGTACTAAACACGCGAGAGATACTCGTAGACCTTGAGCCTCAACCCTCATCACCCATTCATTTGAACGACCACTTGAACGACGGCGCACACGAATAAACAGACATGGCAGGCGAAAACATTACGGGGCAAGCCCACGACGTCGATCCGGTTCTCAACAGCACGATCGGAAACTACAAAGTCACGCGCAAAATTGGCGAAGGCGGCATGGGGTCGGTCTACCTCGCCGAACACCCGCTGATCGGCAAGAAGGTTGCGCTAAAGGTACTGCACGCCGAGTTCGCGAGTAACCAAGATGTGGTGACGCGCTTCTTCAACGAAGCCAAAGCCGTCAACGATATCCAACACCCCAACATCGTCGATATCATCGACTACGGGGTGATTCCGACCAATCGCGGCGACATGGTGTATTTCATCATGGAGCATCTCGACGGCCATCCGCTCGAAGATGTCATCGCAGAGCAGTCGCCACTTTCGCCCGAACGCGCCCTGCATATTTGCGCGCAAGTTGCCGATGCACTCGCCGCATCGCACAAGACAAACATCGTCCATCGCGACCTCAAGCCCGACAACATTATTCTCATCAAGCACCGAAGCACTGACGACTTCGTAAAGCTTCTCGACTTCGGCATTGCAAAACTCACAGGCGATCAACCAGGCTCTTCGCGAACGCGCACGGGCATCGTCATGGGAACGCCGGCCTACATGTCTCCCGAGCAGTGCGAAGGCAAAGGCAACATCGATCAGCGCACCGATGTGTACGCCCTCGGCGTCGTGCTCTACCAAATGATCACCGGGCAGGTGCCCTTCTTGGGGTCGGGCTACGGTGAAATTCTGGTCCAGCATCTCACCCAGCCGCCACCACCACCATCGACCATCCGCGGAGTGATTCCGCCGCATGTCGAGGCCGTGTGCATGAAGGCGCTCGAGAAAAGCCCGGATGCGCGCTACCAATGCATGGAAGATTTCATCGCTGCGCTGCACGATCCTGTCGGATTCGTCGAGGCGAATGGCGGGTTGCAGGGGTTCTACTCGACCAATCTGGGCTCGCCGGTTGTGCCACAAGTGCCTGTTGGAACCCGAGCCGGCACCTCCTCACCCGATTTGCATGGCGGCCCTGTACACGTCGCAAACACCCAATATCCAAGCGGAATTCATCAGCCGGCAAAGAGCAAGGCGCCCATTTTCATCGGTCTTGGACTGGTTGCGGCTGCCGGGATTGCGGTGGCCGTAGTTCTTGGCGGCGGCGGCGGAGACGACGAGAAGAAGGTCGCGAAAGTCGAGCCAGCTGCGGTCCCCGAGCAAGTTCTTCCCGAGACCCCGCCACCCGAGGTCGTAAAGGTCGAGCCCGACATAAAGCCCCCCGAGGCCGAGGCCGAAGTCGTACCGGTCTCGCTCAAACTCATTTCCAAGCCCAAAGCCGACATCTTTATTAACGAAGAGCCAAACGGCAACACCAACTCTGGGCAGTGGCTGCGTTTCGACTCCGACGATTTGCCTCTAACCATCGTTCTTCGCAGGAAGGGCTATGAGGACAAGGCTGTGGTCTGGGAGTTCAAAGATGAGCAAAAGAAGCAGCGATACAGCATTAACGAGTCGCTCACCAAAGAGTCTCGCTCGCGCCGCAACGCTCGTGAGGAAACCGTAGCGGCGGCAACTGACCCAATCCTCAAGGCTCCAACGGCTCTCACCACAAAGCCCCCGACGAATCCCAAATCCAACTCGGGAAATACGCTCATTGAGCCCTCAATCGGAACCACTTCGAAGCCCAAGAAGCCAAAGAAGACCGGCAACAACCTCGTAGAGCCGGATCTGTAGCCCAGATACTCGGCACAGGGCGAGGAGTGAGATAAGCTTATCGCTATGACTGGGAAGTTACTGCTCGCCTGCGCCCTAGCAGCTTCTGTGATCGTGCCGCTGGCAACCGAAGAGGTTGCCGTCGCACAAGGTTCTGATGCTGACAAAAAGGCTGCGATTGCCGCCTATAAAAAGGGCACAAGCGCCTACAACTTGGGGCAATGGGATAAGGCCATCGCGCACTTTACCAAGGCCTTTGAAACCTATCCCGATGCGGCGTTTCTTTTCAACTTGGCGCAAACACATCGCCAAGCCGATAGCTGCAAAGAAGCATCGTTCTTCTACGGTCGCTACCTTGCGATGAAGCCCGATGCGGCAAACCGCGCCGAAGTCGAAGGCTTTATTCGAGACCTAGATGCGGAGTGCAAGCGGCGCGCAGATGCCGCAGCGATTGCCAATCCAGGCAGTACTGATACGGGCACAGGTACTGATACGGACACAGGAACTGATACGGGCACAGGAACTGATACGGGCACAGGTACTGATACGGGCGCAGGTACTGATACAGGCACGGGCACTGATACTGATACGGGCACCGGCACGAGCACAGATACTACAACTGGCACAGGTGATGTTGCCGACGCATCTACCGACGTGACCACGAGTTCCGAAGTTGGTGACGACCTAAAAGTCGACGGCTCGACCGAGGGCAAACGCGCATCCCTGGTCATGGCCTATGCCTCGGTTGGCCCAGCGCTATTCTCGGCAGGCAATACGGATCTTACACGCACGAACTTCTCGATTGGCGCTGGTTACCCACTTCACCTTGGCGACATCACACTCGACGTTGGCGGGTTGTTCTCATTCATGACCGTGCCTTGGGAAGCCTCTGACAACATGAGTTCGGGGAGCCTCGGCTTCTCATCGATCTTGGTCAATGCGGGCGCCAGCATGGAAGTTATAAACAAGGTCACAGTCCGAGCCGAAGTCGGCGCCGGCATGATGATCTACTCCGGCGTTGGCGAGCGTGGTAACGGCTTTACCGATCCAACGATCGAGGTCAAAGACGGCTCGCTCTCCTCATTTAGCGCCCGGCTCGCCATTGGCGCGGAATACGCGATTACCAGCTCTCTCGCAGTCACGGTCCAACCTTTAGTCATTGCATTCTCACCGGCCCCCGACGGCCTGCGTCCCGATATCGACAACGTGCGAACCTTTCAAGCACTTGTTGGCGTCGGCTACAAGATGTAACGGCTTGGGCCTGCCATGAAGAAATGCCCTTTTTGTGCCGAGGAGATTCAGGACGCAGCGATCAAGTGTCGCTTCTGCAACTCCTTCTTAAGTAGCGCTCCCGCAGGTGCCGCAGCGGTTGTGCAAACTCCAGCTCCAGCTCCAGCTCCAGCTCCAGCTCCAGCTCCGGTGCCAGCCCCCGCGCCAGCCGCCGAGCCTGTGCGAGAAGGCGCTGCTCTACTATCGCCTGCAATCGCCTCCACTCCGACAACGCCAACGTCGACTCCCAGAAAACTTCTGTACTCGGGCTCCCCCTCATGGCGCGCGTACTTCAAGGCGTATGCGATCGTCGTCGCGGTTGCACTCTTTGTTCCCTACATCGTGTTTTGGATTGCAGGCAAAGCCGAGGTAACTGGCTTTAAACACGTCCTTTGGTTTATTTTGCCGCTTTTGGCAACCTTCGGTGCTGGGGCAATTGTCGACTACTACCGGCGTTCCAAAGTCGTTCGCGTCACAAATAGCAACATCGAACTCGAGCATGGATTCTTTGCCCGCAAGATCGATGTGCTAGAGCTTTGGCGCTGCCGAGACATTCAATACCGTCAGAGTTTCTTTGACAGAATTCTTCGCATCGCCCACATTGACATCTACACTGCCGACGTGACCACACCCAACGTGTGCATCGTTGGTATGCCTGCATCGCGAGAGTTGTTCTCTAACATTCGCGATGCCATCGAGATTCAACGTCAATCAAGAAACGTTGTTGGCATGATTTCTTAACTCCAGAACACACCTTAGTCGAGATTGTATTGTGACCCGCCTTAGAGCATTTGCCGTTTACTTTGCCATGGCCACGTTGCCCCTGCCGATGGCTTGTGCTGGCGGTGTTGGTGACGACTCCACTGCGAATACACGAGACGGACGCAGTTCGAAGAGCAAGTCGTCGCGCAAGGTAGGCGGCAGTGCAAACGACGCGTATCAAGCTGCCATTGATGCCGAGGCCGATGAGAACTTTTCCGATGCGTCCGATCTGTATCGGCAAGCATTGGAGCGAGATCCGACCCATCGCCGTGCAAACCAACGCTTCGTGCACTTTCTAATCGACCGAGGCCGAACCGCAAAGGCACTGAGCATCGCAAAGCGCTTTTACGAAGAGGTGCCGAGCGAAGCGATTAGCTATCACACCCTCGCCGATGCAGAAGCTGCAGCCGGCGAGCACGAGAAGGTCATCGGTACCATGAGCGGGTTGCTGGCATTTGCCGAAGACGATGCCATGGCATTTGAAAAGCGTGGACGTGCGCGGCTAACAATTGGCGAGGATTCTGAGGGAGTTCGAGACATTCGGCGCGCAGTGGCGCTGGAACCGGAGAATCCCGATTTCAGAAATTCTCTGGGGGCAGGGCTACTGCGAGCTGGCAAGCGCAAAGAGGCGCGCCGCGCTCTAAAGAAGGCCCTCGATCTCGACGAGAGCAACGCCCGGGCGCACTTGCTCCTGGGCATCCTCGCTCGATCGGAAGGCAACGGCAAGGAAGCCCGAAGCCACCACGAACTCGCAGTTCAAAGCGATCCACAAGTTGCTCGCGCGCACTACGAGTTGGGAATTAGCTGCAATCAACTGGGTGACAACGAAGCGGCAGAGGCAAGCTTTGCAAAGGCTGTCGACTTAGAGCCCGAGGCAGGCAACTACTGGTACGGCTACGGCGATTTACTTCGCCTCATGGGGCGCCTCGAAGAATCGGCTGCAGCCTACCGACAGAGTGTTCGCTTGCAGCCCGAAAACGCGACTGCTTGGGAGCGACTCGGAGAAGTTCTTATCTCCACCGAACAACTGTCGAGCGCAGCGAAGGCTCTTAAGCGCGGCATTGGCAAGGTTGAAAATCCTCGCCTATATTTTCTTCTCGCCAAAGTGTACGCCAAGGCAAACAAAGACAGGCGAGCACGCGAGACTCTTGAAAACTACTTAGACGCCGCAGCCGAGGATGCTCCCGACCGAGCAGAAGCCGAAGAACAGTTGCGCCGATTGCAGCGCGACTAACCCGCCGAGCATAAACCTTAGTGGTGCTCGCTCGGCGGTCTACCGATTTCCGACGATTCGCGCGGGCACCCCAACTACGATGGCACCGGCGGGAACCGCTTGGGTCACGACAGCACCGGCCCCGACCTGTGCACCTTTGCCAACGCGCACTCCGGGAAGAACAATCGAGCCGATCCCAAGGTCGCACCCATCTTCCAAGGTCACCGGGGCAAAGAGCAGCTCGCCATCCATGATTGGCACATCGATGTTTGCAGGCATTTCGTGCTGCGAGGTGATGATCTTGGTTCCGGGACCAATTCCCACCCGCTCGCCAATGAACAAGCCTCCGGCCGAGTGCAAAAACGCCCCCTGGCCAATCCAAGAGCGGTCTCCAATTTTAAGGACGTTCTTATAGTAGCCCTTCAGGATGGCGTAGTGACCAATGTAGACCTCGTCACCAATCTCCACATTTTCTGGGTGGAAGATAAGAGCGCCGGGCTCGATGATAACGCCCTCGCCGCAAGCTGAGAGTTCTTCGCGTGAGATCAGACCGCTTCCGTGGCTACTCGGCATCGTACGGGGACGGTAGCATGGTGTACCATTGCGCCGTGGCTCGTATTCGTATCGTCGACGAGTGGCTTCGCAGCCCAGTGTCAACGCCCGCAAGGCAACGCGCGATCATGGTAGTGGCTCGCAGTTGGGCCGAGCAGCGAGTTCTGATGCGAGCGTTTTCCGCAAGCGACGACCAAACTCGGCCGACGATCAATCTGCACGGCTCTGAGCTTGCGATTGGACCGGCTGGAACCGACCCACATGGCGAGTGGGGAATCCATGTAGAGCCTCCTGTCGATGGCCGCGCACAAGAACTGCGAGAAGCCCTGCAACTCGCAGCCAAGCTCTTGGCGGGCAGCAAAGGCAATCCACCAAGGCTGCAGGATGAAGTTCCCGAGTTTGAAGATCGAGCGACAAACAATTGGGCGCCCGACGTCGCACCTTCGCTTCCTGAGAATAAGTCTTACTACGAACCTGTAGAAGGAGCACCGATGTCGGCCTCCAAAGAGGTTCCATCAGCAGCCTCGGCTCGCGCCAAGATGTGCAAGACCAACTTTCGCAAGACGCCGCCTTTCTGGGGCGGTATGTACGATGCGCCAGAACTTGCGACATCCGATGCGGTTGCTCTGCGAGCGAATGCGGCGTCGTCGTCACCGGCCGTAGCAAGTGGCAGCCAGGGCGTAGCGCCGGTTCAGCGCAGCCCCCCGGCTCGCAAAAACCGACAGACCTTTCGCTACAGCGGGGCAATGGCGGCGCAAACCCCAACGCATCATCCACCATCGTCCGCAGCCGCTGTACCAAAGGCTTCTGCACCGGCTTCATCTTCCTCAGGGCGCGCCCAAAAGACGGTATTTGGCTACTCCTCTGCCAAGAATCAAAGCGTTAGCTACGCGGTGGCTGCCGGCAAAACGATGCCACTTGGGTTCACCCTCGAGCCCACAGAGCGAAGGCTACTCAACGAGTTGGGCAAGCGAAGGTCCATGAGCGCCACCGAGATCGGCACACTTCTAGGGTTGGGCGAGGAGCCCATGGTCTGGATGTCGCGCTTTATGGATAAGCTGGCCGAATTGGGCCTCGATTTGGTCGCTCCCGGGGACGACCTCGACGGCGAGCCAACCTACATACTTTCTCGCTAGGAATCCCGAGGCCTGCGGTCACGGCGAAAGACGTTCGTTCTCCTCAGAACGAGTCTGGTAAATGCGTCGATCCTTGTGGTACCTACCGGGACCTCGCCTTTTGGGCGGCTCTAGGAAACGCCATGCAAGTTCAAATTGAAGAAGTCTCTCCCGTCGAAACAAAGCTCATCGTTGAGGTCCCTTGGGAAAACGTCAGCGGCAAGCTGGGCAAGTCCTACCGCGACCTCGCGAAGCAGGTAAACCTGAAAGGGTTCCGCAAAGGCAAAGTCCCTCGCAGCGTTCTTGAGCGCATGTTCTCGGATCGAGTGCACGCCGAAGTCGCAAGCGAACTCGTCCGCGAGTCGTTCATGACCGCGCTTAGCGAGCACAAGCTTCAGGCCGTCGCCGAGCCACGCGTCGAGAGCCAAATCGAGATCAACCAAGGTAAGCCAACTTCCTTCGAAGCAATCGTCGAAGTGAAAGGCGAAGTTAAAGTTGAGAACTACAAGGGCATGGAACTTACCAAGCGCCCTATCAAGATCGACGAAGAAGACCTTGAGCACACGCTCTCGCACCTTCGCAAAGATCACATGGACCTCCTTCCGATCGAAGATCGCAACGAGCTCACCACCGACGACATGGTTACGATCGCGATTAAGGGCACCCTTGGCGACCAAGAAATCGATCGCGATGACATCAACCTCGACCTTGGTGACGACCACCACGAGCCACTTCCTGGCATGCACGCCAAAATCGTTGGCCTTGCGCTAGACACCAAAGATCACGAGATTGTCATCGAGATCCCAGAAGATCACCAAGAGACACAGCTTGCTGGCAAAACTGCCAAGTTCCTCGTCACGGTTATCGAAGCTAAATACAAAGACCTTCCCGAGCTTAACGACGAGTTCGCAAAAGACACGGGCAAAGCCGAGACGATGGACGAGCTTCGCGCGAGCATTCGCAAAGAAGCAGAAGATCGCCAAGCCGAGCAAATCAAAGGCGAGCTTCAGCAATCTGCTGTTGCCGAGCTCATCAAGCGCAACCCCATTGCCGTTGCTTCTTCTCTTAAAGAGCGCGTCATCCAAAACCGTTTCCAGCGCCTTCAGTCCATGATGGGCATCCAGCCTGGAATGCAGGGGCCACCACTTGACGAAGCAACTCGCGAGCGTCTTAGCGATGGTGCCGAGGATGAAGTTCGCGGACAGCTTCTTCTCGACGCACTTGCAGAAGCAGAAGGCCTTGAGGTTTCTGACGAAGCTGTCGACGAGCGCGTCGCCGAGATGGCAACTCGCAACGGCAAGACCGCTGGTCGCCTCAAAGCCGAGATGAGCCGCGATGGCCGTCTCGAAAACATCGTCTACCAGCTCAAGCAAGACAAGGCGATCGACCTCATTCTCGAGAGCGCGAAGGTCGAAGAGAAAGAGCCTGAGCCAGAAGTCGAAGCGCCTGAAGCCGATCCGAATGCGCCTGCGAAGTAGCTTGCTGACAGCGCTGTTGGTGCCTGTGAACCCTCACAGGCACTTTCGGTCGCTCATCGAACCTACAGGTTCGATTCACTCAACTCCCCAGCAAAAGGGGGGGTGAGTTTTGTGTGGCGTTCTCGCACTGCTCTTCCTCATCATTCCTGCCCTCGAGATCTACGTGATCATCGAAGTTGGCGGGTTGTTAGGCACCTGGGCAACACTGGCGGTTATTGGCGTAACCGCGATTCTTGGCGCATCGCTGGCTAAAAGTCAGGGCGTCGCTGTTCTCACCCGTCTCAAAGATTCGATGACGAGCGGGGAGGGCACTGCCACAGCAATGGTCGAGGGCGTCTTGATCCTCGTCGCTGGTGTGACGTTGCTGGCGCCGGGATTCATCACCGATGCCGTGGGCTTGGCACTCCTAATTCCTCCGATTCGCGGAGCCATTGCCAATCACTTCGCAGGCAAAATGGCAGCCGGCGTCATGAATCAGGTGAAACCAGGGTTTCACCAAGGCGGCGATGACGATCCGCCGCCGCCTGGCGTGATCGACGTCTAGCTCCGCCAACAAGCGTTGCCAAGCGTCGCTGAAAACGGCTTTCTGCGCGCGAATTGAAGAAGGGTGGGCGCCGGCTCGTCCATATCTCATGACTTCTAAGAAGTGCCCGTCATGAAGACACTAGCCCTGTGGTTGCGCAGTGCTACCCTTAGTCGGGTGCGTTCCCAGCCATATGTTTTGGTCCCCGCTCTTCTACTAGCGCTACCTGCCGTCGCGTCAGCCGGCGTATTTGGCGGCTTTTCCAAGGGCGACACCTACAAAAAAGGCGCTGACAACCTGTGCACCGCATCGTTGGTGAAAGATGCCACTCCAACTTGCAAAACGTCCTCGGTGGCCGAACTCGCCAAGACAACCTTCAGCATGGGCACCAAGCAGCGCGGCCAATCCAGCGTCGTCACGGTGGAGAAAAAGGGCACCACGCTGCAAGTCGCCATGGCCGAAAGCGGTAAGACGCTGGCCACGTGGAATGCCGGGCAGGTTATTGGTGGCATAGGAAATGTCTTTCTAGCCCCAGACAACGCCTGGGTTGCCATTGAGTACCAAACGCGCGTTGCGGGAAGGGCGGTTGAAGATGTTGTTGTCTTGCCTCTCGAACTGCCAAATAGCAAACCAATCGTGACTAAGAATAATGCTATTCCTGTCACCGCTGCCGGGGAAGCCGAGGATAAGAAAAACTCTAATCCTCCGGAGTTTCGCAAAGCATTGGCGAAGGCGGCGCTTTACGCACGTAGCCGACGCAACTACGATAGAGCGGAGGCTGCGTTGCAACGCGCCCTTACCCTCGTTCCTGGGCATCCAGAGGCGTTATTCGAACTGGCCGTCCTGCATCACAAACGCAAAGATGTAAGCGCCACCATCGCGGCGCTCGCAGATCTTGCAAAATCGAAACACCACGAAATGGTTCGATGGCGCGTCGACGCACGGTTCGATGTTCGCTTTAAAGCGCTTCGCGGCAATGCCGACTTCCGCAACGCCGTGGGCATTACTCGCAAAGCCGGCGAGACGCCGTCGCTCTATGAGAGGCTTGTTGCCCTTGGCGGGCGTTGGGAGCAAGAAGCAATTCCCTGCGAGGAGCCGCAGGTAAATCTCACCTTGCGCCGCGACCAAAAGCAGCGCTTCGACTTGGTGTTCCGCTCAAAATGCCAGGGCAGTGCCGAAACCACCCGACTCGATGGGACTTGGGTCCACAAAGGCTCGGTGGACTTAGCGCTCACCTTTCCCAACATGGAGTCTGAGGACGATAACTTGACGTGCCGCGTCGAACTCTGCACCGACGACAGCGGAGAAGACTGCGTTCGCTGCCAGCTAGACCCGGAAACCGAGTTTCTGCTTAGAACTGTGCGCCGATAGCCGATCTCCGCGGCCCATCGCTAAACTTGCCACCAGCCCTGAACACCAAACTCGTTTTGGTCACTGATGTATTGCTCACTCGGTTTGCCGAAGGAGCGAGGTATTATGAGGCAAGTGGGTAAAACAACCGGAGAGCACCCGGCCGTAGGGCCGAGCGAAGAGAAGCAGGCCGAGGCCGAGCTGATTCGCCAGTGCATTTCGGGAGAGCGCAGTGCCCAAGAGCAGTTTTATCGCACCTACAACCGCCCGGTTGCCGCCAACTTATATAGAGTCCTAGGCGATCGAAACGATCTCGACGATCTCGTCCAAGAAGTCTTTGTGATCGCCTTTCGGGGCCTGCCAAAGTTTCGCCAGGAAGCGCGACTGTCCACTTGGCTCTACCGAATCTGCGTCAACGTGGCTTTGGGACGCATTCGCACCAAAACCCGTCGGCCGCCGCCAATTCTCAAGGCAGATCCCGTGGAGGGCGACGTCCGAGTCTCGCCCGATAGCCCGCAAACCCTGCTCGAGCGCGAAGAGAGCAAAGCCAAGGTCTATCGGATTCTGGAGCAGATCTCGCCGAAGAAGCGGCTCGTGCTCTATCTGCACGAGATTGAAGGCCACGACCTAAAGGAAATTGCCTATCTCGTTGGGGCAAACCCGGTCACTGTGCGAACCCGGCTCTTTTACGCGCGCAAAGAGTTCTACAAGCTTCTCGCCACCGACCTTCTAGAGGCAGACCTTCTCGCTGAGGACGACGCATGAGCAAGTCAAATCAGCATGTTGGGGCACATGTTGCACCAACACTTCTCGCCGACTTGTGCCGGGGCACGCTTTCCGAGTCCAAGGCATCCAAGGTTCGCGCCCATCTCAAATCCTGTGAGCGCTGCCACCAAGCCGAAGTTCGCATCGCGACCGGCCTTGTTAGCATGGCGGATATTGCAGATACCCAAGCGCCAGAGCTCGGCTGGGACCACATCGGTGCACGTATTTATTGGAGCACCTCATCGGATCGCCGCGCAAAGGAGCGCGGCGATCGCAGTCACGCGCGATACTGGTGGATCGGCGGCGCTGCAGCGGCTGGGCTGGCGGGCGCAGCACTTTTTATGAGCCTTGGCGCCAGCGAGTCTCAGCTCGATACACGCATCGCGATTTCAGAACCCAAAACAGAGCAGGCAAACGCCAACCTGCCGAGCATCGAGCCAGCCCAAGCCGAACTCATCCCCGGCGCTGTAGTCTTTTCACAGGGTTGGGTCGAGACCAAAGGCCTGGCGCTCGATTTGGACGCCCCGGCGATGGCTGGAACCGAGTACCGCACCGGCAATGGACGACTTGTGGTGCAGTTTGGGGAGAGCAGTGCGTTTCGACTGGCTCCCAACAGCACTCTTGCGATCGATCGCCTCGATTCCAAGCGCATTGCGCTTCGTATTGAGGGCCGCGTTGACGTCGACATCACCCGACGACTTCCAGGCCAGGAGTTTGTAGTCATCGCTGGCCGCCACGAAGTGCAGGTGCGCGGCACCGCGTTTCGCGTCGATTACTCCGAAGGCGACCTTGGTGTGCAGTGTATTCGCGGCAAGGTTGTGGTCACCGACGGCAGCCATGGAGTTCACGTTCCAGCGGGTCAGCGATTTGAGATCTTGCGCCATGCGCTGGGCAATGCAGCCCTGCGAGCGTTGCCGATCGACGCACCCGCGTTGGAAGCGCTCGGCTCGGCCATGCAAATGCCAATGCTCTCAACCTGGGACCCGCATTGGACGCTTGGCTCGTCCACCGCGCTTATCGAAGTTGAAGGTGCTGCAGGCCAGAGTATTGCCATCGATGGCGCTTTCGTCGCGGAAGGCGCCTTTACGCTCAGAACTTCCATCGGCGAGCATCAGGTTGCGCTGGTAGAGCGAGACGGCGGCTTGGGGCCATCTCGCCCTCACCGCGTAGTTGCGGGCCAGCGCACGCGTGCGAGCTTGCCTGCCGCCCCACGCCCCGCGCAGCAGCAGGGCGTGGAGCGCAAGCGGCAACTCTTGGATGCCATGGCCGATTCCAAACGGGCTACCCAGTGCTTGGCCCAACTCGCCAAGCAACGCTTGCTAAGCGGCGCGTATCTCGTCTTGGACGTCGGCGTGAACGAAGATGGCACCCAAAGTCATCTCAATCTGCTCGATTCCAATTTGAGCCCTGTAATTCAGGCATGTTTGCGCGATGTGGTGGATGCCCAGCAGCTCCCAGAGGGATCCGCAGCCACCTTTCGCATGCGACTTTCGTACTGAATCAACCTTTTGTGCACTCAGCCCTTGTGGATCGGGAGCCCGAAATGGGAATAGAGCTTCCACCGGGGAACGACTCCGGCACAAACCCAGGGAAACCCGGGTGGCTCTTTGAAAATAGAAGATTCGAAAGCGGTGGTGGCCAGATACCTGGTCCCACAACGTTGAGTTGTGTTGGTTAAGACCAACCTTTGAGAGGTCCTAAACTTCTTCCTCTAGCTTCCAGCTAGAAGAGAAAAAAGACTCTCCCAAAGAAAAGTGAGAAAAGCTCTTGCTTCCCAACTTCGAATCCTCTAGATTCCCGC